>Ga0126342_10000631_pt1 | contig 40969 bp, 9 predicted proteins | sample Cyp1metagenome_FD_92528 | JGI IMG/M metagenome (GOLD analysis project Ga0126342, IMG submission 92528) | Coral microbial communities from Lord Howe Island, Old Settlement Bay, Australia - Cyphastrea 1 metagenome | ecosystem: Host-associated > Invertebrates > Cnidaria > Coral ...
ATAATATACTATACTATAATATAATATAATATAATATACTATATTATACTATAATATAACATAATATAATGTAATATAATATACTATACTATATTATACTATAATGTAATATAATATAATGAAATATAATATAATATATTATACTATAATATACTATACTATAATATAATATAATATAATACAATATAATATAATATAATTTTAATATAATATAATATAATGTAATATAATACAATATAATATATTATAATATAATATAATATAATATAATAGAATAGAATAATATAATATATCAGTTATATATAGTTATATATCTGCTATGCAAACATGAAGTTGCCATACCCATACAGCACCATTGGATAATTCACTCACAAGCAATTTATGCGACCTCCAAATCTGAGGAACACCTTGCTATTTCCAAAAAAAACGAGCTCATCTTGGTTTGGAAAACAACCATCACAACTTGACCAATGACGAAGGCATCGTTGGATTGGCCATGATTGGCCTCAAGACATGGGCAATCATGCCTAGCATAGAATGAAAGAGAACCTGAACGAAATGGAACCATACCAGAATGATGAGATATGATTAATATGATGAATATTTGAATCAGATCCAATCTGTCGCCGTCCAATCACAGAGGCGATGTGCAAGTCAACAGTGGCCAAAGATCAACCCGTGAAAAGAATTTCTTGTGTTTCGACCTATGTATTGTTTCTCTGTGATTTGTCATGATTTACCGTTCCTGCAGCTTCAAAATCTGACAAGACTGGTCACTCACAACCATCATCCAATCTCCTGCAGAACCTTCCACAGGAAAGCCATGATGACATCATTGTCTTCCTTGCTGCCGAGCAATTGAAGTCATGTGGCTCTCTTAGAAAATATGAGAGGTACATTACTTCGTCAGTATCGTTGCAACTTGCTCCTTTTCATTAGAAGGAATTGGATAATGTCCTGTGTCCTTTACGAATGCGGTTCACAGGAAACCATACTTAACATAGCCTCTGAAGCATGTCGAAACTGTCTCTTGTCCACAACAACTTAAATGAACTTACCAGGATAGGAATGATCCCATCACCTGTAAGGATTTGGAAAGGCTGGAACGTGTGTCCGACAATTTCCGGAGCCCAACTTCATCTCAGCCCCGATTCCCAGACCTAGGCCTTGCCGGCCACCAAAGTGTGCTCTCGAGGAAGTATGTTACAAATTTATACAATTTTTACACATGTTACATAACAAGTTGAATCCGACTGCCACGGCGCCAAGTTGGGCCAAGTTGGGCCAAGTTGCCATATTTTGTGTCGCATGTGCAATCGCCTGGCCAGAGGGTGTCAAGTTTGCCCAAGTGGAGTCTTGGATAGTCTTGATACATGTCTTCTTAGTAAACACGAGAGTTCCAAAACCCTAGGTTCCTCGTTTTTCCTCGTTTGTGTTGAAGGTGTCGAAAGGTTGTACGCCCAAGATCTGGAGGCCACATATCCCATCTCTTCAAAGCTTGCATCTGCGACCCATAGTACAGTATGTAGACATATGCCTAGACATATGTAGGATACATATAGACCATAGACCCATCTCTGGCCCGTCAAAGCTGTGGCCCCACCTGCAACGTGGTGTTGGGCACTCCCCAGTTCTCTCGGGATGTTGCCTCGCCAATGTCGAGGGTGCACCCGATATGCGGGGAACGACGACCCGGTAGCCACTAGTCACTAGTCACGGCGGCAACAAATGCGGCATGGAACTTGCTGGATACAGCACGATACAGCACGATACAACCATGTTTGAGTTTGGTTCCCAAGGGGTACCACAAAGGATCCGAAGCGCAAGACATCAAAAAACTCTCAACCCACCGTGCCCTGCCTCTTTCAGCTGAGCCTCGAGGGGCGTATCCTTCTTCCTGACGACATCTCGACCCCTGACCTATCTGACCCGTAACAATACATAGCTGCCCATAGCTGCCCATAGCTGGCAAATTCCTGTTGCAGCTAGCTCCGGGAGGCGCACTCTGACTGGAATCACGACTAATGTAAATGTAGTAAATGCATTATCATAGAATATCATGCAACATTATTCAATATATTTCAATATCAATACCACCCAAAGACTCAATGTGCAAGTTGATTTGCTCTTTCTGTTGGTGTTGACATGTGTTGACCATTTCAATGACCATTTAAGCCCTCAAGGATGGTTCCAAAAAGTTGGCGGTTTCATTCCCCTGCACCCCAAATGCTTGCGCATATCTGAAGCCACCGGCAAAATAAAACAACCTGAAAATAATAAGGGTCCGGAATTGTTTTGGGAATTATGTTTTTTTCCGTTTTGTTTTTTCTTGGGATCTGCTGTTCTGTCCGTGTTCCTTGCAATTTGCAGCATTTTGGAGCTGGAAGCTGCCATTTCAACGGTATTGCAACATTTTGAAGTTCGAACCTCTCATTTTCCATGTTATTTGCAACATGTTGGTGCTCAAACTTTTCATGTTGGATGGTATCTTGCGACTAGGGTCCATTTAGGGTTTGTTTTAGTGTTTATTTCGGATTGGTTTAGGGTTGGTTTTGTTTTTTATGGTTGCTTTTGCTTTTTTAGGGTTAGCTTTAGGGTTGGGTTGGGGCTTATTTAGGGTTGGTTTAGGATCTATGCAGGATTGGTTAGGGTTTCTTTAGGCGTGGTTCAAGATTTATGTAGGATCTATTCAAAGTTGGTTTAGGTTTTAGTTAGAGTTGGTTCAGGGCGTATTTAGGCTTGGTTTAAGATCTAGTTGGGATGGGTGTGTGATCTATTTAGGGCTGGTTTAGGGTTTATTTAGGGTACAGTAAGTTTCAGAGTTTGGGCTTGTTTAGGGGTTACTTAAGGTTGGTTTTGTTCTTTTGGGGGGTGTTAGTTTGGGTTTATTTATGGTTGGTTTAGGCTCTGTTTGGGGTAAGTTTCAGAGTTTAGGTATTTTTCAGGGTTTACTTAAAGTTGTTTTAGTTTTTTGGGGGTTGGTGTTGGGTTTATTTAATAGGGTTGGTTTAGGGCGTATTTCTATTATGCATCGTGGGGTTTATTTAGGCTTGAGAAGCAAAAAAACAGAAAACAGCGGAGAAGCAGAACAGTGGAGAAGCAGAGAAGCAAAGAAGCAGAAAAGCAAAGAAGCAGAGAAGCAGAGAAGCAGGGAAAAGAAGAAAAGCAAAAAGCAGAGAAGCAGAAAAGCAAAGACGCAGGGAAACATAAATCCAAAGAAAAAAGACAAAACGGGAAAAAAATAATCCATAAACGATATAAGATAAGATAAGATAAGATAAGACAGAAAAAATAAAACTTATTTGTCCACCAAATTCCTAGCCTTCTCTCCCTCTGGCACCTCAGGTTGCTCATGCCTTCTCGCATGCGCCCGATCATCTTGACCTATGGGCCCGCGCTCTCTACAGCATGGGACAAACGATGCTGTCTTCAAGAGTTTGGCACAAAATTTGAAACACCATGTGCTGTCAATTGTCAGCCAATCATAACATAGATAATCATAATCATAGATGTTATCTCAATCATAGTCAATGGATGTCAATGGATGTTGCTGTGATCAAACGATTGCCCTCTCTGGGTCAAAATGTGCTAGCAAGGAACTGTCTTGTAGTCTTCGATTCTACCCTAGAATGATGATACCTGCCAAACAGAAATGATGCGTCTACTGTATATGCGTCTTGAAGTGTTTGCAGCCTGTGGGTCCGCCCTCCTTTGAAGATGTCAAACATCTAAACCCACGACGCAGATTTACAATGCATTCATGAGGCCTACTGTGCCGACAAGCACAGGTACAACACCGTCGGAAGCCGGAAGCCTGTGTGTTGGGGTATCTTGCAAACCAATACCAACTTGGCAGAATGGTGCGCATGGGCTATTCCACTTTAGATCCAAAATCTGGCTGAGACCCCGAGGTGCGAACACAGTCCTTAATGTAGCATGTATTAGTCTGCACCCTCGTAGAATCACATGCCAATTGACAAGTTTTCCTTTCGCGAGGCAATAAAATTGGGAAATCATGTGATAGGATCCAATTGCAGCTTTATGCAATATGAGAAACAAAGAATTCGTGTTCACCTATTTAGTTGTGCAATATGTATATCTATATATATATATATATCATAGGAATAGTAATAATAATATTGATACTAAACATATTGATATCAATACTCATAATATTAGTAACAATATCAATAATAGTAATAAGTATTAAGAAGTATAATAAGTTTATGGTGGTTTATAATAGGTTTCAGATGTTTCATCTTTTTAGTGAAAACAAGAAATTCGCCTCCGCCATCCTTGGCCCGCCCTGGCCTGTCGCGTGCCAAAGACAGTAACGTCTGAGTGATAACAACTTTGGGACCCGGATTCAGGCCCGACAGGCCCGACACTTAAAAGATCTTAAAAGTGGAAAGTGGGGAAACTGGCGAATTGTTCACATAGGAAGTGGTTGTGGAAGTATGAATTTGTTGGATGTTGGGCATGTACGAGTATGTTATTGCCAGCTGCCTAGTATCACCTTGTGCTTTTCAACTTGCGTCCCTTTTGCATACAGGACTACATTTCAATGGAACGGGGGAAATGACGGGGGAATTTACTTACCCGACCCATAAACATTGTCTAGGTGACCCGAGTGGTCGAACATGTTTTCTTGATTTCTGTAGGCTGCAAGGGGGCCTAAAAACAGCAGCAAGTAGGGTTTGCAATTGGGAACTTGTTGCGGCTGCACGTGTGGTCTCTTGGTAGGCTGCAGCAAAGTTGATGTGGCTAGAATGGGAACCGCTGCCTGAGGTTCAGCACATCTCTGCATTCTGATGGTCCAACACCTTAACAGTGGTGCGGCTGAAGAACCAAAACAGCAGTCGGTGTCTGGTTGGTCCACTGAGGCAAAGCACATGAACATGTCTTGGCTAAGTGGAGAAGCCGGATGATTGAAGAATATAACAAGATATAAAAAGATTGAAACAGTATGTTACTGTCAACATTGTTTTCGATGCCTCTCCCTGGATGCCAGCATGCCCAATCCGAAGTAGTCATGGTTGCTCTTGGTCAGTTGGGTGGAGGGTTGGGACATCCATAAGCAAAGCATATGCATTTCTGTTGCATGATGCCACATAGCTAAGTAGATCAACTAGCAGTTAAAATTAGCATTACGTAATTACAATATATTACAATCCCGCAACAGGTAGCCAACCTGCCAAATCACCTTGGAAAACATCCATCCAAACCGTCTAACATCGCTATACATCGCTGCCGCCGCCTTTTCCAGGTCTTCTCCGTCGAAGCAACCAGTGGTGGTCGCATGGCAAATCGGGTGAGGCTTGGTCCCAACGTCCCTGATTCTGATGTCTTATTTGAAAGCTCAAAGAAGCTAAAAGATCCTTAAAGTGATTGGTCAGTGCAGCTGGATTCCCTCCCAAACAAAAACAAAACGGTCCAGGCCACTCTGTTGCCCGACTCTCTTCGAAAAAACTGGTCATGTCATTCCGGGCTCAAGCCACCGTCAGGACCGAGAAACTGCACAGCTTGGCTGTGGTCACTCGTTTGCACGTGGAGATATGATGTGGAGATGGTTGGGTTTTCGTTTTTGTATGGGCTGTTGGGATCGATCGGGAGATGGAAATTGCATGAAATGGATAGCTCGTAAATCTAACCATGGTGAGGAAGCGGCTTACCACTCCAAGTCAGCCCCCCTTGTTTGTGCGATAGATGTCATTGATCGCCAACTTTGCATCAGAAGTTCATTTCTGGTTTGGAACAGGTTTCTTGAAATATTCGCGATATTGGACTGATTCATTTCATAGACTGAGAGACGATCCATTACCAACCATTTCAACCCATTTCCACCTGCTTGTCCTAGATCCCCAAGTCAGGCCCCTCAGAGGTGGGAGGCATCAGTGTGTTTTCACACACAAAAGCTGCTGTCGTCCAGCCGTCCAGGCAAACTGTTGCTTTGGATTTGTAGGATAGCCAATGTCCTTCTGAAGAGTTCCCACATAATTATATATGTGTGTGTATCATTATAATATATATATACATATGTGTGTGTGTGCGTGTGTCATATATCATATATATATAATACTGTATTATATATATATGTCTGACTCTAGAGATATCCTCGGAGATCAAAACGATTTGACTCTGGTACGCTCTTGGTTAATGTTGGTTTTGCCTTGGCATGCCGCATGCCATGGGTTTGGACTCTCAAAGTCGCAAGTAGAAGTCACCGCTCAGGATAGATACCCTTCACATTTGCTGCCGCATCCGCACACGAAGATCACGTGCCTGGTCAAGCTAGGTGTTGCGGTCTTGCAAGGAGCAAAGTAGATTTACCAGCTGAAGAAAGCTGAAGGAGATGACTTTGATAGCATTTCAATTTTATGAAAAAAAATCTACACAGGTGCTGACATAGCTCTCCTGTCTCCAAGGGTGTGTCTCAAAAGTGGGCAACGTGTTGCAAAGAACGCAACATCTGTGGGCCTTGGGGCCAAACAGACATCTTCAGCAGGTTTTCTCTATGAGTTGTGATGTTGTGTGATTGAGGATAATGATCACACGACATTGAGCAGCTAAAGCCTCCTTATCTCTTTATACAACTTATTTTACATTGTAATACATTGTAGCCTAAGGTCCTACCGTGACCCAGACTCCAAATGGTCACCCCCTTATCGTGAGGTAGACAGGTCCAAAACGGTGGTCATCTAACCATGCGACTCGGCCATGTTTGAAACATGCCCCTTGGACAGAGCTAACCATTCGACATCATTCGACCATGTTCAATATCTTGATATCCATCTTCCCATGTTGCATGGCGTACCTCCAAATTACCTAACTGACTATTGGTTGTTTTCTATCGTTCTATCCAATTCTCTCCAATTCTATCCATCTTGAGAGAAAGCGCAACACACCTCTCTGGCAACCCCATTCCATCCTGCAGGTCCATTTTTCATGGCACGCGGCACGCTCGCATGCCCCGTGCGAGCTGGGTGACAGCCCTGATCTTTACACAGCAAGAGCTGGGGCTCCCAACAGTGAAATAGACTGACAAAATGTGTTCCTGTGACGTGTGGATGGTTTGAAACCTATAACCAACCAGTGAAGCAATGCACTTTCATTTGCTGTAATATGATGTAATATAATGTAATATATATATATAATTATATACATATATTATGTATGTGTGTGCGTACACATACAGATACGCACAAATATACGCAAACTGTGTAAACGTATAAAGAGCGTACAAATACCATTGTCCGGCCATGACTTTCTGCAGAGAACTCTGAAGCAATTGCCAATAAGTGTTGTAGGAATTCCTTATTGTGAACCTTAAACAACCAGTCGAGTGATTTTATAAGAGGTCGATGCCGAGTCGATGCCCAAGTTTCAGCTGCTTCGTATGTGGGAAGTTTTGCGATCAAACTGTTGTGCAGACATGGATGATTGGCCGATCAAGTTTGCAGACATATGTCATCTTCGCTGAGGGAAGCCATTTGGTCCCCGAAGGGGAAGCCATCGGGTCCACAATGGGACACAAAAATTGGACGAGCCTTTACAGCTGCCCTCGCACTCTGTAAGAGATTCTTGGCGCGGCCCATGTATCGACCCATCTGTCCCCAAAGTTCTGGAATATGGGTCCGGTCTGGAAACCTGTTTTGTCATGTTTTGTCATGTTTTGTCAATTTAAGTTTTCGATGGAACTCCCTTCTTAAGTTCTCAAAATGGGGTCCTCCACGGACGACGACCTGTTCTGTACCCGGCCGGGTGAATTATTAATGCAGCACAAGTGGTAGCCGTAGCCCAGGTTCCTCGACCAAAGTCGCTAAGGCTGTTGCAAGTTCTCACTTGGAAAGCCTTCGCTTCTTCCAACTCAAAAGTCCTTGGCCCGTTTTGCCCGTTTCGCCCGTTTCGCCCGTTTCGTGGTCGGAGCATGCTGGGATGTTGTCGGAGGAGGCTGAGCAGCGAGTGAAATTCAACCTAAATTTTGGTGACAAATCTGCGATTTGATTTTAACTCCTGCAACGAATTTGAATAATGGTGCGAAAATTAAAGATTGATTTCCTTATATTGACTCCTCGTTCCATTCTCATCCCCTTATATTGAGCTAAATTGAGCTAACAAGCAAGGATCATCATGGTTGCTAGTGGTTAACTCACCTACCAATCTTGCAGGAGGTGTTGTCCAAGATCTACAAATCTTCAATGAGGACATCACGGGCCAAAATGCGATCTTGATACATCTTGCTGCCATTCAAGGATATATGTGATATATTAACTACTAGTACCTCTCACACATTCTCAAACCATCTCAAACCCAGGTTTCCCATGGTTTCCCATTGTTTCCCATGGTTTCCCATGGTTTCCGTGGGTTGCCCCATGTTGCCCCCAATCCAACAACCACACATGCCACGCAACCTTTTATTGCCGAGCTTCCTAAGGCTCGCGTCGACATTTCCTGAGGTCGGCCACTCATCACTCGATTTGCCGCGTTGACCACGGCCTGCTTGGTGAAGCCGTATTCCTCCACAGTTTCACAGTTTCAGCACTTCAGTGGCGAGCCTACGGCCAAAGCATTGTGTTGACCTGCAATGAAGGCTGGATCCTCTAGCGCCAAGCATCTGCAATAGTAAGAACCCCAGTGGACCTTGAAAAAAAAGGAAAAAAACATCTTTGTGACTTTAGCAGTGTCGCCCCTGAAGGCAGAAGGCAAAAGACCCGGATTTCCGCTTGACGAAGAAAGGCAAGATCAAAGCACAGTCCTCCTGCACACGTTTGCCTGGGCAGAACCGGCAGCTCCGGCAGCTTGGCAAACCAAGGGATGATGAGGTCATATGAATTCATATGAGATATTGAGATATTTGTGGACGACGTTCTTATAAGCTTCGGAGAATGGGAGTTTCACCCGTTTTGAGTGGGAAGGGCCATGCAGAGATGTGGGCCCTCAGAGCATTGACAAGGCAATCCAACGGAGGACGTTGGTATATCGAGGCATGTGTCTAAGAAAATATCAACACTCCTTGCCACTTAAGGATGGTTTGTGAAAGGATTCCTTTCATTTGGGGTGGTGGAGGGATTTGTTCAAATCATTTCAAATCATCTTAGGATGTGATCAAGAACAAACAACTATCCAAATCCAGATCATTCCAAATCCCCATGGTAAGGCTGCAGCTTGCAGCTGTACCCAGGGTCTCTCACCAAAGTGCTTGGACCGGAAGCTCCAAAGGAGATCATGCCAACGTGCTCTCCATCCTCAGCTTTCACCGCACCCGAGCAGAGCATCACAAATCACAAATGGAGACAACATAAGGGGGGGCCACCAAGAACCCATAGTATTGTAGCATATTATAGCCAACGAACATTGAGACACTACGGACCATGATGTAAGCAACCAAGTCTTGAGTCGAAGTTGGATTCACATTCATTGTAAGTCTGAGTCTCGCACTAAAACAAACCCCGATCCACTGAATGGGCTGTAGTTAGTCAAAATTTCTTGGGTGATATGGGTGAACTACTCTTGTGAGCCGTGTTGGGGGCATGGTCTTGATCCGGCTACTCTTGGGTGTGGCACAAATGGCCATGTCATGCCTCACTGGGAAAAGGCTGTAGCGCAATATCTATATGCAGATTTGTTTGATTGGAATCGGTCCAGTTCCATTGAAACGGTTGGGTGAAAACATGCCATGGCGGCTGATCAAGTGCCCACAAACAATTTGGTGGTCCCACTTCTTGAGGACTTCCCAGTCACATCAGGTGACCATTCAGCTTTGGGGATCGCTCAGTCCAAGATTCTATTCCAATAAGCGATCCCCAGCTATGGTGTCTACCGGCTTCAATGGAGACGCGGGCGCGGCACTGCCTAGGAAGGACTTCGTCGATGTAGTCCTGCACCGGGGCCAGCGAAATATGCCAGGTGACTTGCACTGGCCATGACTGGCCACAACTTGTCCAACTTTGCCTGGGGCTGCATCTTGAAGAGTTCCAGGCAAGGCATACTAACCTGAGCACAAGTTGAGACAGGTGAGTCAAAGTATGTCAAAGTCATGTAAAGTTGTGCAAAGTTAGGACAACGTGCCAAACATGTCGATCATGTCGATGCGTTTTTCACGGTCCCGTGATGATCCTGGTCTCGTTTGCCGAGGAGCTGATCGCACATTGACCCCTTGTTGGCTCAGCACTTCGTGAGCCTCCAACATCAGATGTACCTCTCGGACGCACCAAAGTCATGAAATGACAGGAGACGAGGACTTGAAAATCTTGAAATGACTTGACCAATCAACCAAAGTTGAATTTCAAACCGGCGGGAACCACCCTGAAGTAGCAAGTTCAAACCCTGAAGATCAGGACTTCATATGGAGATTTAATAAGTGACGACATGCCTACAGACTATGAAACTGACCACATGAACATGAATTTGAAGTGGAATCTACCAAGATACTAAGTGTGACACAGAATCATAGGGTGAGAAATGGTGAGAATATACAATTATATACAATTTGTCAATGCAATCAGTGCATTCACTCAAAATTAATCCAATCAAATGTGCTATTTTGTTGCGGAGCTGCCTGAAGTTGACATCTATAAAATCCTGGATAAGGAAGGATAAGGTGTAAAATGGTTCAAAGTTCTTGCAAGAAAAAAAACACAATCATATCATATCATAGTAAATCATACTTTTAAAAAGTGCTTTGCCCCCGAGTTCCACCAGGTGGGATCCACACTTCGCCCAAACCGACGGTGCCTCAGAGCCAGAGGCCATCAAGATCAAATCAGGACAGCTGCTACTCGAGTCGTGCAGAATATAACCTGCGCTAAGGCAGAGCCCAGGAGAAGCATTTCAAGGATGTTCGCAGGGGTGCACACAATGTGGGCGAGGGCAAAGAATGAGTCTCTGTTCAAAAACGGACGACGTCTTTGTTTTTGTAACTTCACAGACTTAACACATATGCTGAAAACATTCAAAATCACAGACGTGTATTGGATCTGTATGCTGGTACCCAAGGTACATATGCCTAATTACGTGCCATGCACTTTGCACTACGAGCCGAAGTTCCTTCTACTGTAAAGTGTTGCTCGCTAAGACGTGATCAATAACTTGGTGGATAATGAGGGAAATGGAACCATGGGAAGCTCCAGCAGTGACCCGACCCAAGGCTTTAGACTTCAATCTACAAGTGGCAAATCGGATTTCACTTGGAATTCGGGAACCAACTTGGAGTGGGACCCACATGGAGGCCTCCTAGCATATTCGGCATCCACAGTTTGCGATTGTCATTCTTGCTATGGGCCTATCCTAATGGTGGGACTCATCTCCTAGTTTTTCCACAATCTTCTGCCAAAATTTCTTTATGAACATAATGAACATATTCCTGTTCAACAGAAAATGTTTGCTTGGAACCTCTTGGAACGATCAATTCGGACTTCACGACCCTGTCGGGCCCTGTCCGGCCCTGTCGGGCCCTGTCGGGTCTGTTCCCTTCGGTCCCCTTGGGCCTCCCCTGTGAAGGCCACTGGCCGAGCTGAACTTCTGTCGATCCAACGTGGGTAGTGCCCGGCGCGATAAGACCACGGCCACTGGCTCGTCCTGCAAAGGAACCTGGCGCAGAGGAGACACCAGGCTGACCAAGGAGACCGATGGGAGACCGATGGGAGACCCATGGGAGACCCATGGAATCTTTGTGGAACACATTTCCATTGCAGAAATGATCTGGAAGTCTCAGGAGCACAACCCGGTCAAAAATGACAAGATCCTCAATATGTACAACGATTGGGGGGCAACAAAAAATGAATAAAATAATCATATGATATCATATGCATTCATATGCCATATGCCAATCGTTCCCAAGCGTCGATGTGTTTCCACATCTCCACACATTCGTTGGCATCTGCCGGTCTGAAAACCGAGAGCCCAGGAATGCAGCGGAGGGAACCTCAGGGCCGGAGCCTGGTGGAGGCCAAGGTTTCGCCAGAGGAGCCACCCCTAAGGTTTTGCTGGGGGCCTGGATGGGCCTGGTACGTTGCGGTACCTCTGGACCAAAAAGTGCTGTGTTCACAAGCGGGACTTAGTCACTTAGTGTTTTTTTTTGGGAGGTACTCCCACTTGTTTTGCAGTGTTGAACCAGCGCCTTTCAACAACTTTCAACCACAAAGCCCCCAACACAAAAGGTTGCAGAACAAAACCATGTAAAAAGGATCACCCTCCTCACTGGTCAGGAGGCGGTAATTTTGCCGCCCAGACCAGCAGCCTTTTGGAAACCGCATGTTTGACTCAAGAGAAATCATAGCTTGGGTTTCTCCCAGGCAAAGGGTACCCACACTGCTTATGATATATGTCCCAGCCAATCCCCAGTCCCGTTTGTGGCTCCAAACAGTTTTGACCCCAAAATTGCCAACCAGATCTGGTTCTCCCATGCCACTTTGTTGGGTTCAATTCGCACTCCATTCCCCCGTAAAAGTTTAGGCCAAGGAAGCAGAGTTGTTCCACCGGTTGATGTGTTGGCCCATCTTCCCCGACACCAATGGAGTCGTGGGTGAAGATGAAAATGCTGGGCACCTCCATGATCGCAGCCATGCGGATTGGAGGCCTCCTGTGCAGCGTCTGTGTCCACTAGCGTGTCTCGCACTCGGATCTCTGTGCTTAGGGGATGTACACCTTGGGCATGTAAACCCTGCAATTTTCGGGATGAGTTCCCTATGAAGCATCAGAAATCGACACAATGACAATATCGAATGTTATCGAATAGATAGACATAGACATAGATCTATAAAAATGATTGATTTGAAGGGTAAGACGAATGGTGTATAGATGCGAGAACTTGGATTGCACATCATTTTGGACTCGATGGGTTTTCAAAAGCTGAAACCACGGTGTGTCTCAAGCGTTAACCCGGTAAAATTGAGCTAGTCAACTATTCATCCGATTGGATATCTAGCTGTGGTTAACCAGCCATACCAACCATACCTCATCAATCTTAGTCACTTTGGGGAAATTGATCATCTCGGTCCGTTGGCAAAGTGGGAAAACGGTTGCTTGCCGGGTACTGTCCATACATGCGTTCTTTCATGACCATTGTATTATGTTGCTCAACTCACCACCAATGGATTCAGATCACCATTCCAAAGGCAGTTGGACGCAGCGGGTCATGTAGTCGCTGAAGACCAAAAAGGTGGAGCCAAATGGGCGAAGTTTGCACAGGGCTAAGCCATTCATCACCTGGATGCAACGGACAACCGACCTATCTGCTAACTTGCCGGAGTTCAGCGCCAAGATACACTCTATCAATTCGATTGCAAGTGAGTGAATGTTTGTTCTGAATTGGGGATTGCTAGGAACTATTGTACAATATTGTACATAATTGTGCGAGGTCATTTTAAAACATCGACCGGTAGCGCTGACATGACTGTCAACGACAAGCGAGGACAACTGGAGGTATCTGGGACAAGAATCCGAGCCCATGGCGTGCTCGCGAATGCCAAAATGCAGGTTGCGACCACGATAGTGACCCCAGCGACTGGCCGGTGGCAAGAAGTCCTGCCGAGCAGAACCATGAGCCGAAAGGGGTCCAGTTTCATAAGATGCAATTCCCAAAAAAAAACTGACAGTTCAAATTACAAATCGCATAGTCTCTTTATGTTTTCATTTCATGTAATGTGTTATGTCTGGGGGAACCGAATGGTTTTTGGTTTGTGTATAGAAGAAACTGGAGAAACCCAACAACTGCTCAAAGAGAAGTGGCTTCTGTATCTTTGGAAACCTTCGGACACTACTCCAAATTTCCTATGACATCAAAATGATCAAAATGGTGGATGTTGTGTGTTTGGGGTATTTCCCCAAAGGGGACGTACTGGTACTGGTACCAAACTTCCTGGGATTTCCTGGGTCACCTGCCCTGCCTCAGCATCCTTCAAGGTGGTCAGGCAGCTGTTGGCCAAATCTGCTGATCCACCCAGAAGCCACGGCATGCCTGCGATGTCCGACAGTGTCCGACGGTGTCCGACGGTGCGCCGTGGCTGATCAAGGTCAATTCCCATGCCGCGCAAATGTGTAAAACATATCACCCATCAACAGGCGAGATTTGTGACACGAATTGATATGTGTAATATGTGTAATATGTGTAATCCATACACATAGTTCCAAGTAGATAGAAGGCATTCTGCCGACATTATCTACATTTACCGCTATACTATGCTATACTATGCTATCCTTACTTTTCTCGTTTCTTCTTCCAATTGGGGTGGGGGTCTTCGATATTGAGACTACCGACCATCCAGCACTTAGGATCACTTTTGCGCACCTTTGGAGACATAATTCAGGCAAGCACTGGAGGACTGCCGCGTGGCCAGTCCCTTTGGGTCTGCTGGAAAAGATTCAAAGAAGCGATCCCAGTTGTCTGGAAGACGACCATCCAGTAGGTTCTGCAACAATTTTCCTGCCGGGTCCCGGTCCCAAAGAAGCGTAGGTGGCATCCCAGAGGTTGGTGCTAGATCAATATAAGTGAAATTCATGATGATTCATGGGCAAATCTGAGAAATTTATAGAAATTTGAGATAAATCCACAGTTGCAGGACTTGAGGAAAAGTGGTGAGATTATGCTATCTCCTTGCAGACAGTGGCATATCCGACTTACACACCCATAGAGCCTCAGGAAATGTCAAGCTCATGCGCAGGTGGATTGGGCATCCCATAAATTGCACGTTTTCCACAAACTGGAAGTTGCCTGCCCCTTGTCACTAGTGAAGCGGCTTTAAGGGCTTTAAATCACCCTCTCCAAGCTGTACGCCTTTTTCAAGAGCCTACACCAATGGTGACAAGACTCAGTACTGAACCTTTACAAATGGATGAAAGCAGTGTAAAGCGGCAGTTGATGCAAGGAGTCCCCGCGAACCGCAACTGTCGGTCCTTCTTCTGGATATTGGGTCTTGTATTCCTCCAACATCTTCTCCTGACTTGACGGAAGGAGCTCCAAAAAAGTGTGTCTCGTTTTGAGGATTTATACCCCTGGTAGGTTACACTCCTGAGCGAGAAACAGGTTCGAGAAAAGAGTTCCCAGGCAAAGAGCCATTATGATTCTGGCTGCCAAAGTCTTAAACAAGATATCGAACAAGCAGTCTCAAACAAGCCAATGTGGTGCACTGTAAACTCTGGAATGTTGGTACGATTGTGCCCATACAACATCCCACATTTGCATGCCTTCCAAAATCCTCGCCTTCAAGGTGGTTAACTTGTTGAAAGATTTAGGGGGATCCAGGATGATCCAGGGATCCATTCCAACAGAATTTTAGAATCTTCAGCACCCAGGGGCCCATTGTTGGCAGTTGCACCCACCGCGCTGTGCCATCTGTTGCCTCAAGTGCTCCTTGACCTGTGCAGGCGAGGAGCAATGGTCCAAAGTATTCCAAAATATATAATCCGGAATGGTCCTAAGGTAGTGAAAGCGGGGAAACAAACAAACAAACAAACAAACAAAGAAACGTGTTTGCAAACAACGTGACTCGAAATGCACGTATCTCTTGACTTTGTTGTTTGCTATTGTTTGAAGCCTTGCTAGAGATGGATTGACTGATGGATCGTGGCCCAACACCTTCTGACACCAATAACATTAGCCCCCCAATGGGTCTGAGTTTGGCCAGTTTGCCAATAGAACCCTGAACTGGCACATGCACGTCGATGCTGAGGAAGGAGTTTTGAGCGCCAAAATCTTTATGTGCAGGACATCTTGATCCGATTTCCAAAGACATCGGAACCAAAAAAATCAACTCAACCCTTCTGCAAAGAACATGCCGCGACCGCAGCCCTTCTGAGTAATTTAGCTCCTAGCTGTCCAAGAAAAGGAAACAATGTAACAAGATTTAACAAGTAGCACTTTTGCTACCTCTGGCAGGATGTGTGGGAGGATATCTGGCAGCAACGGAAGGCCTGCCTCATTGGGCACCAGGAACTTCTCATTGGGCCAATTGTAGATATGCTTAGTTGCAGCAACCTGCAGGGTCGCGGTTGGGCTCTAAGCGACTAATCTTTGATCTCAAGATGATTTCAACTTTCCGAATGAAGATTCAGTGGATTTTGATCATGCACATGATAGGTCTCCATGCAAATACCACCAATCAATAAACGACCAGCATAGCATTGGCTCAATACCAGTTTTTGGGTGAATCCTTGTTCGGCAGCTTGGCATCCAAATTCTGCTAGAAAGCTCGCCAATGAACGAAATTTGACACTGAATGGATTTTGGCACCAGCTTTCAAGATTCATGTTCAGGCTGATGGTTCCCACTCAAAACAACCTCTTCAGTTGCACTCCAACGCTCTGAACTGGACCTCCTTCTCTCCCAGTGGAGTGCCATGTGCGTGGAAGGAATCCTGCTTGGTCGGAGCACCCCAGGCGATGTGCGAGTCGACCACGATCAACGTGGGCCGCTCCTGTTCTCGCCTGACATCTGAGGAACTGCTGTGAACTGCTGTGAAGTGCTGCAACCCTTCCAGGTGCTATGAAGTGCTTATCTGCCATTTCAGCATTGCACACCACACCAACCTGGGATGACTTGAATCCATGAAGATACTTTGGAAAATTATTGTACTTCAGCAACCCAGCTGTGTTCCACAGTCCAAACAGACCTTCATCACCGTCTGTTCTGTCTGTGCATCTCCATCCCTATGGCATGTGCACACGCCCCAATTTCAATCAATCTTTCGAGTGATCCCCAAATCCAGGGACCCCAGGCCATGTAGTTTGTAAATTGTGTAACCCTTCTATGAAACTCTTGGAATAAAACAACCTACAAATTTAAGAGTTTCAGGCAGAGAATGGTAGCTCAATCTAGATCATACAGTGCTCCAAATTGTTTGATTGACTTCACAGCCGACCGTAGTGCGGCTAGTGCGGCTAGTGCGGCTAGTGCGGCTAGTGCGGCTAGTGCGGCCGCAGTTGCCTGAAAGCCAAGAAAGCTCGTGTCAAAGCTTCCACATCGTTGGCATCGCCCACGCGCAGCACGTTCCAGCCATAAGCGAGGAAGCGCGTAGGGATGTCCTGCGCCGGATCCTCTCCCAGAAAAAAAAAACGACTCATACAATACCATAGTAATCAGTATCTGTCAAAATAGGGATATGGTTCAGCTGATCCGGTAAACAATCCATGCAAAACCAACGTTTCTTTTTTGCTTCCCGAAATGGGGTCACCGAACTGATAAAGTTGAAATCTATCCAACAACATCCAATAACCAATCATACAGCCTGGTCCATGCCGGGGGGGTGATGGCTAAAATCTAAAATCCCTGTGGATAGAGCTGCACTGTTGAATCTACGCACTTTATGCCTTCATGAAAGCAAACACTATCACTAGGGCCTAGTCACCTTAGTCACTGACACTCACCTCCTAAGCTGGGTCTGGGTCCAAGTGCCTCGGAGATGGCCCACGCGGTGTTGCCTTCAATGGTGATCTGATTGTTGTCCTCCGATTGCAAAGAAATGCCAAAAAAACGACAAACATTTTCTTCGATGTTCCCAAATTTTGCCAGGTCTGAAAAATGACAAATCTGGAACACCAACCACTTGTCTGTGACATAAAGATTTGAAAAATTTTGCAACCTTAATTGTGGGTGTTTACAGGGTTGTATAGATCTGCCAGGAGATTTAGCTGGTAAATGTAATGGGACAGTGTGTCAAGTTTTTGAAATGCGTATAGATTGTTCCCCAAACATCCCAAAACAATTCGCCTTTGAATACGATTTGTGTTTGATTGTGTGGAGCATGTGATGCTTCACGGGCCAAGATACAAGTCTGAAGGTCAAGGCTGTGCAAAGTGGTCTCACTTTTTTACACACAGATTACACAGTCAGATCGGAAGAAGACAGGATAGGCCAGGCTCCAATTTGATCCCATTTGTAATCTCTTTCCAAGAGGAAGTCTAAGCCTGTTTCCATCTGCTGGACGTGAGGCTCAGCGGGATTCAATCGGCTTACATTGAGCACAAAGTCCTTGGCGGCCTGGAACAATGCGTAGGCCTCTCTAGGCTTCTTGCTTCCTTCGCTTTGGGACGCGAAGTGGTCCTGTTTGATTTTCCCTTGCCAAGTAGTGAAGTCGATGTTCCACGTCGGCTGCATGCTCCTTGCTGCTGCATGTCACTAAGAAGCTCATGTGTTCCAGAACCGTGCCTTGGGGATAGTCCAGAATTTTGTAGGCTCTGAGGCGAGAGTACTTGTGGATAAAAAATCAAGATCATGGGACAGGCCAATCTTCAGCAAAACTTTTCCCGCAAAACGGATGGTCAGGCCGTGGGTCAAATAGATCCCCCGGGTTTCAACATCCCATGGAGCCGAGAGCTTCAACGACCGGACTAAGGCTCCTTTCAGACAAATCAAAGTTGTGAATCAAGCCTGCTCGCAGTTGTCGGGAAAAGGTCAGGAGGGTCATGCCCTTGAAGTCCGCCTGGACTTGATCCGCCTGCTTTGTAGTTCGCACACCATGCCCACCTGGCGGCCGCCCGGAATACGAAAAAAACACAGGTGAAAGGCATGTGAGTGAGTCAAATGGTTGACATGAAATATCAGTCACCAGAAATACTAAAAAAAAACGCAGGTTAACACTGGCGAGTTGTTCCAAACGGCCGACATGATTGTGCCATATAGATGAAAAAAAAACACGTAAACACTGGTGAGTTGTTCCAGGCAGCTGACATGATTGTGCCATACGGGTGAAAAAACACATGTAAACACAGGTGAGTTGTTCCAAACGGCTGACATGATTGTGCCATATATACTTATCTAAATATATACATCTTTACACTGTCTTTGCTTACATCTTACATCACAGAAAAAAAACATCGGCCTTCATTGTCAGTTCTTCCGCAGAATATTGTTGTAGCCAAGCACTGGATTGTGCCATCCAATCTCTGTCGAAGTCGGGCGAGACACCATCTAAACTGAAAGGCCAGTCTTGCAAGAAGGCTTGACGACATACCAGCCAGTCGTTGAGGGAGCAAAGGTATCTGTCATTCTGCCGTTTCTTCCGGGAGACCTTTTCACAGCTTTTTTCGAACTTCCATATCTCCTTGTCGACCCATGCTACATCTTGATCTGTCAACTGCACTTCCCACTGGTGGCCTCGTGGTGCACACACTTCGCAACTGTCATACTGGGATTCTTCCCGCCTGATTCCGTTTCGGAATTCCAAATGACGCAGTAGAGAGCACACAGCAGCTTCCAAATACGACATGAAATTCGCACAAGAAAACGAAGAATGCGCTCACCCTCACAGTGGTTTGGACACCGCTTGACTCAAATGGCCGCCCAAAACCCTGGCAAACACAGGACATGACACGAGACCTACCAACCACGAAATGCTGCCGAGATGCTTGTTGAGGAGGACCACTCTGCGAATCCGGAATCAAATCGTCGACAGCTTGTGCAGGTGCTGCAGCTCCCTCATATGCCTGGGTGGCCTGCTCTCGTTCGACCTCTCTGGTAAGTCTCTTGCATCTCTCAATTCCTGTTGCAACGTCGTCATCTGTTCGTAGACACTGGGAGGTACTGAGAGAGTCGAAGGATAAGGACCATGCTGTTGCGGCGGCCTCCTCGTCACTGGCACTAGCGCCTGTGACTTTGCAGCCTGCAGCTCCCGTTGCAAATTTCTACTTCGGGACCTCTCCATATCCTCGGACCTTGTCATCTCCCGGGAGCCTTCCATCTCTTGAGGGCCCATCATAGGGGTGGCACAAAGACCTGCATTGGCGCGCAGGCATGAGGTGGTGCAACGACCGGCATTGGTGCGCAGTCCAGACTGAGGCCTGAGACTCTCTCCTGGCTGGAGCTAGACACCTCAGGTGGGGGCAGAAGTGCAGCTACATCGGAATTTCTTGGTGCGATACTTTCCCTTTGATCAAGTCTCACCTGTGTAGGTCTTGGTTCAGAACCTGAATCCATCACTTGCGGAGCATACTCCACAGGAGTTGCTCCTTGCTGATAGCCTCCTTCTTCTATCAAAGGACTTCCAGCATGTATTTGAATCACTTCTCTCATGGCTTTGCAACGCGTGCCCGCTGATGAAGCTAAAACTTGACCCAGTGGACTTTTCTTCATCGGGATGCGTTCCCACTGGGTCGAGAAACAGGATCTGGGGATCTGGGGTCTATGCCTCAACGTGAGACTTGGCTTTATCGTCCATGTGGTATATGTGAACCCAAAAATACATGGGCCTCTGTGTTGCTTTGATTAAATCTATTATATAATATGTTCCATGTTATCAAGCCTCTGCATGAACATAGAATATCATAGAAACATTGCCAGACTTGGATACCAACGAAGGCATGCACCCACATATTGCATCATATTGCCACAATCCACTGCCAAGAGTCCCAAATCCAACACAAGTTGTTCAGCTTCAGGTGCCCCGCAAGACTGGCAGCTTCTGCACTCACGCCCTCCTGGCTGCTGGCACAGGGCGGGGGGCGCAACAGAAGAGACAGCAATATTGCGGTAGGTCCTGTCCTCCACACAATCCTTGACCACAACCACCCATATCAGTACCCATCATCACCCATCGCCATCCATCATCACCCATCACCTATAATCGCTGAGCAGCTCTCCGAGATTGTGACTAAACCACGGACCTTTCTGAACACATTCCACCCAGTCATTCTATGTCAGTCCTGCAAGCAGCCATCCCCAGCAAGCGCAAAGACGTCAAATCCAAATAAGGGGAAGTCCGGTTTGTTGAAGTTAGAAGCAAACCTGTTGAAGTGAGCGGCAATTGACCTTGCCCTGCTGGTCTCAAGCTCGTTTAGAATCAAAAGTTTCCAGAGGATTGGAACAGTCTCAAATCGCAGAGCCTTCAATCAACAAGCATCCAGCAAAGTGAATCTTCCAGCCAGCCCGCCCCTTGTGGATGGAATTTCTATGTCACAACACAAATCCCCCAAAATAAATATCCTCCGGGTGAACGGACATACCTGGTGAAATGTTCAACGGTCCCCATAGGTACTGAAGACTGCTAGTGTGAAGTGCGGAAGACAAACCCATGGATTGTTGGTCAGGACTCAGGCATACACAACAAGCAAGGAACACTCGATCAGTTTCCTCAAGATTAGAAATATCACTTCTGATTGTCGCAATACGTTTTAGAGTTGTATCCCAAGTCTCACAGCTATTTTCATTCTCTCAGGGACTTCAAACAGCCAGCAAAGAAAAGCGTGCGTTCTGGAGTTTGCAGTTTGCGGTGGTTGAAAGAACATCCTGTCCAGGATGCCGCTTACTTCTTACACACTTTTACTCATCCCAAAGGGTGGTGTCCCCGTGTCTACTAGTTGCAAACTCCATAGCATTCATTAGCATCCAATGGCATGTCATCAGTTTGTGTTTATATGTTTTAAATATGTTTATATAAATATAAATGATTGTCATATGTGTTTTGTATTTGTTGTGTATTTGTTTTGTCATATTTTCGCACAAAAAAACACGGCATCGCGGCATCATGACTTCATCACCGAGGCACCACTTGGAGGCCATGGCCATGCCGACGCTGGTGGCTACACCCTGCCCCAGTGGGCCTGTGGTCATCTCCACGCCGCCCGTCTCGCCGAACTCGGGGTGGCCCGGGCAGCGCGAACCCAACCTGCAACGAAAGCAGATTCCGGCAGGTCATGGCAGATCTATGGTGACTATAATTGACTATAATTGACTATAATTGACTATAATTGACTATAGAATTACTACAGATCTACCGGGCTACCGGATCATTTCAGATCTTTTTAGTATGTTTGGGAAGAAATCCCCACTACCACACAAGACCAAATAGAACCAGATTCCAAGCGTCCGATAGTTCTGACCCATTTGCTGAGGTACGTGAATGAGAAAAGATTATGCATGGAAATTGCAGGAGTTGCTACCAACGCATTGCTACCAACGCTTCTTGAAAGATGATGTAAGAATAGAGGCGAATCAAAAGGGATCATGACCAATTCAGATTCATGAGCAATGTTTGGCAGACACCTTATCCAAAGTTTATCGGAATGCTTCAGGGATACAAACAATCTATTCAACTTGACCACATCATCTTTGCATTGCGAGCAATCCAAAGTGAGAATGGTCTACAAATGTGAACAGATGTGAACAGATGTGAACAGTTCAAGTGGCTGGCGAAAGTTGCGGATGTCATCCAAGGAGACGGCCATCCTCAGGCACTGCACGGCTAGGGCGAAATCACAGACAGGCGAATCTCAATTGGTGATGTCCCGGGGATTCAAAAGTTACAAATGACAATGTCATTGAGGCATAGTGAGGCTACTGGATGATTACAGTAGGTCAATAGAACTTAGGAACATCCTATAAATGGCGCTAGACAGCGTTTGAAGATGTTTGTGGAAGAAACATACCCAGCATTGAGAAATAGATGGCTTTAACAGGCCCTGCCCGTTTGGGGCCTGTGAACCATACCAAAGATCTGCTCACATCCAGAACATGTGGACTATCGGGGGGAATCATCGTTGGTAAGAGTATGATCAGAAGATAACAGAAGCATGAAAACAAGCATCTCAAACTCTGAAGGTACGTATTACAAGTTCAGAATTGGGAGAGTCAGGAAATTTGTGGTTTCTGGTTACGGAGCCTGGGAGCCTTGCACTCTGAATACAGATTATACAGATTATACAGATTATTCAGATATACAAATGTTATACAAACGTTATACACCGTGTGTTTCGCTTCATTGCCTCCCAGCGTTGCCTTGACCAGGCGAGGGAAATAACACAATAAGCATCTGATGTATCTAGATCGTCAAGGATCCTCTATATATAGTATTATATAGTATTATCACATATTTTCACCGCGTTTATATCAGAAAGCTATCCTCTATGACAGAGAAACAACTCCAGTTTGGACATCGCACATAGGTTCAATGGGTCTATGCATTGACTGCCTCAGATCTGAAATGTTTTGCAGGCCATCAGGTTGCACCAAATCAAAAGTCCTTTGCCTCTCCAGTGTGACTATTGTGTTGCATAATATTGCCATCATGAACATGGCGCCACTGTCTTGCCACTAAGTGTCTTCTCCGTAGAATGCCCTTCCTGTCTAGCTGTGCCAAAGAAGTGATGAAACATGATGGAAATTCATTCACAGCCATGTCATATCATGTCATCATGTCACTGTTTGTCCGATTGCCCGCCCCAAAACAGTTTGAACAAATTTGCAACTCAATGGCCCATCCCATTCCATGCCCAACTCAATGCACCTGCGTCATTTCCTTCACTCCTGCCACATGCAAAAGGCCGTAGAGCAACATGGATGCATGGCCCATGGACAACACGAAGCGATCTCTGTTCATCCACTGTGGCGAGTCAGGGTCGTAGTTCAGGATCCCTTGGTCCAATTGATGGCACCAACGCAAGGGGTTGCATACCAGGAAGGTATGAAAAGTTATGAGACACTGTACTTCCCCTGCTTAAATTGGCTTTTCCAGTCGAGACAAAATGGGAGAAGTACATCGTGTCAGGGATCATCACTCGTACATTGCTGATGAATGGCACTAGGCACCAAACCCTGTACACCCAAGCAAAGTAAATATTTGAATTACAGCAGGAAAATCTGTTCATGATGCTCTTGTTCTGCTCTTGTTGTGCTCTTGTTGTAGTCAGTGGTTTGTTTGTTGCCATGTTTTTTTGTTGTCAACAGGTCTCGCGGTCTCTCCGACTAACAACAGAGTTTCAGGGCCGCCACCTGACCAGTGACACCGCAGTGAACGCCATGTCACGAGCCCAAAGGGCGTAGGCAACTGGCGCCATGGCCATGGGTGTACCAGGATGGCCGGAGTTGGCCTGTTGTACAGCATCCATTGCCAGACTACGAAGGCAACCTGCGCAGCTTTCACCAAAGGTCTCTAAGTTGGGAAAAGCTCCCAGAATCTCCCAGATATGGATTGGAAATGAAAACTACGGGAGCCTTTTCCGATTCATGCCCTGGAAAATGCAAGAACGGTATAGAATGGTTACTCATTGTGTAAAGAATGAAGATATGGATGAATATAATTCCTATCAACAATGGAAGTGTGATCTATAGGAACATATAGGAACAGGCATGCAATATGATTGCTAGGCAGCATCACCTTACTACCCTGAAGTAGCGGTGGCTTGGCAGGATCTTTCCAGCTTTCATGCTAAGGTCAACCCCAGATCAATTGCCTGCATGTTGACCATTTCTGGTAGAAAAACATATGAGGGTCCAAAAAGAATCCGTACAGAATCCGTTACACCCTAAGGGTGTCAACTGATCCAGAGGAAACTGATATAGTATAGTGATGAGTCGTTCTCTTTAAAAAAAAAATGGTACTTCTTGAGGATGTTGTTGAATTAGAGATTATCATACAACTCATATAACTACCTATAGTATCCTATAGTGTCCTATGGCCATAAGAAATGGTGCTGTCCCAGCCACTGATCACCAGCTCGTCTTTCTGCTTGCTGTCCTGGTGTCACGACTGGTCAACCCATTGCCCCGCCTTCACCCCAACTTCAAAGATGGAGCTACGTTTGAGCGATCACTGGCCATCACTGTGCATCTCCTTGTCGAGACTTTTCCTTTCCTTTGCCCCGAAGATGATGTCTTCGATCGTCAGCATTTTCGCTTCCGCCATGGCGTGGTCGCAACCGTCCCGGATCCGGAGGTCGGCTTCACGTGTCTGCGGTCAAGTGGATCTCCAGGATTTGGCAGGGCCATGCCATCCTTAAAAGATCTTTAAACATCTTATTAAAAGATCTTATTAAAAGATCTGATGAGTATTTAAAGATATTTAAAGTTTATTTAAAGTGTATTTGAAAGTACAGTCGTAACATGCCACATTCAGCCGTCCAACACACCACTACAGGACAACCCATGAGTATGTGGGCTAATTTCTTGGGCGCCCAATTTCAATCATGTTCAAACTTCCCCAAAATGCAGCCAGAATGGAAGCTATTCGCACTGTGCAATATGTACTTGTTGGATTGTTTTGGTATGTCTTGGGTGCTGACACGCCACCATTTCATTCATGTTCATAGATTTTCTTACCATGTCCTCATATGTTGTTCATCCATTGTGCCTCCTGAAGCATTCCAACCTTTCGCAGCCGTTCGCTCAGATTCTTCATTCGCTCCATGCGTTGCCTGGCCGAGGGCTGTGGCAAGATGGCAGTCCACGTTGCATGTTCGATCCAGCGACCGCGAGAAAAGGCTTACAACGGCTGATCATTATTACAAATCAATGTTCTGTGTCTACACTTTACAATTTAGAATTTAGAAGATACTGTAAATCCTTAGTCTAAGTTTAAACCAATCCTTAGACTTTTGACCTTAAGGCCCACGGCCTTGATCAGTCCCAGCAGCTAATCAAACAGCTGGTAGTCTCACGCTTGTCATGATTGGTTCAAGTTGGGATGTACAAGGCGCACGGAGAGCATCATCCACAGACCGGAACTCCAGGATTGCCCAACGCATACTTTTTACATCTTTTTACCGATTTGTTTTACCGATTTTCTCATTTTTCTCCCTCCAAAATCAGGCGTAAAATCATACCTATCATAATCTATCATACCTCAAAATCGGTGGTTGCAAGATGCCATAGGTCTTCAGTTTTCTTCAGTTTGTTTCCGAGGTGCACCATCAACCGACTCTGACCGACGACTCTGGGTTCCCAAACTCTGGAGCATAAACGGCATGGTCCAACTCGTGCAGATACAAAGGCACCGCGCTGCTGAAGTCGCCTGGCAACTGGACCCAACTTGGCCACTAGGCCCTCGCACTTGACCCGTTTCGCAGGTTCGGAACGGCGCCTTTCTCATCCAGCGTCAGGCCCCAGTTGTAGAGCGTGGACACACCTCATGCACAGCTTCACCACCACATGGACAACTCGTGAGATAAGCCAAGTCACTGCCCTCAGCTACAAGATGCCACAAGTAAAGACAAGTAAAGACAACCTCTCTGAAGAAAATACTCTGCTGAGAAAGCCCCCAGATTTGCTTGGCGAATGGCCCATTTTGACTCCCTTTGGCCCACTTTGCAGCGTGCACCAAGTAGATCCAAGTAGCTGGTGGGATGCTTGTCCCCTAGCTTTTCAACAATCCCTGTAGCCGCCTCCTGAGATGAAGGGATCTGCTGGTTTAAGATCTGGTATCATCCACCAATTCATTGGGACAAAATCATGCTGATACCACCATCTCAATTGGGGATTCCCGGGATAAGCAACTCATATGAGTTCGGATAACTAGGATTACAAATAAAAGTGGGTACATCATTCTGATGGCTGCGCACACATTTCAAAAATACTTGCCATAGGGTCACGGGGATGTGTTTTCTCCATCATGGGATACTGTATCAATCGGCATAAGATCTGGTCATTGGCTTCGACTCCCAAAAATTGAGCAAGTTCCCCCCCCTTCCCAAGACCAAACCAAAGTCAACTCTGACCATCAGCTTACTCCAGCATCTAAATCTCCGTTGTATGATGGCCTCAACTTGACAGCCGTGCAACAGGCAAAGCAACATGAAATTGTGAAGAGACCTGAAGGGCTAACAATTTTTGAACAAACCCTTCCTGCACTTCCCTTTGAAAGCATACTGCGACCCCATGGCCTAATCTCCTCATTGAACACTCCGTTCGCCCGATTTCGCCCGATTTCCTTGTAGCATTCCTCTGCATCATCGATTTCATTCACGGAGCGCAGAACGCCAGCCAGGTTGTTAAGGCATAGCAAGGTGTCCTCAGCCGTATCACAGGGCATCAAACTAAATAAGTGTGAAGTCTTCGATTGAATGCGTTTCATTCATGTTGTTTCGATTGAATCCAACATGCTCTTCTTGACATACAGTTGATGCATGTTGATACGGTACGGTATTAGTACCGCTAAAGATCATTAAAGCATATTAAAGCCATTTACCTCAGCCATTCCCCTTCTGAAAAAAAACATAAATGACTTCCAAGACGCGAGGTGTTTGTCTCCCAGAGAGTCTCGCATTCCTTGGACCGCCTTCTCATAAAGCCTTGGCAAGGCCGATGGCGGTAGACCAGGTACACCTGGTAGACAGGTTGCCAAGGCACACGTCCGCTTTGTCGGCTGTCCCCCAAAGGTAATCCGATTCAATCCGATTCAATCCCAATTGTTTGCTTAGCACCCAGGATTGGTATGGGATTGTATTATTTTGTAGCCACATGTACAACGTTTACCATCGTTTACCCTTACCATCCACTACCAACCTGGTGAAGCTCCCGATCACTCAGTTTCCGGGAAATAATAAGAGACAGCCAGGAGCCATCCTCGGTGACTTGAGTCTCTGGCTTTCCCGGTTTTCCCGACTGTTCCTTTTTGAAATTGAAATAGAGGCAGAACTGACAGAAGTGAACCATAGTGAACCAAAATATGTGAGTGCACTGACCCAGTCCCCCACATTCCAAGTGGCTCTTTGGCTTTTTCCAGGTCTCCTTGCGTTCGCATCACGCCCGCCTTGGTTTCCCGAGAGTGGCTGGGAGTTTCACAAAGCAGGGGGAAATGAACGCAGAAAGAAATCATGAAGTACACCGAAGTTGAAACTGAAAACCGGCTTGGGAAATGATCTGACTATTGAGCATTGCCAGGGTAAGCCATGAGCGCTGCCATGCGAAATCCCCTCTCCTCAAGGGAAAATCATCAAATTTGTGCTTTCAGATATTTGATTGCCATGATAGATCTTTCGGTTTCAAGGGGATATTTATACAATGGATATGCTGATATGCTCCTTGTTAGAGACATCACACAATGAGACTGCACATAGCAGTCGTCTTTGTCTCTTCAATTTGCCCATATAAAGTCACATAGCTTTTCTTTATGCCCGAGCAGAGACCCAATGCATCCCAATGCCTATTTGAGACTCCGAACAGTGAGACTACTACCCAAGACTGAGAGATGATTCTTACACTGCCCCTGCAAACTTTAAAGGCGGACACATCTCCATTTGTGCAAAGACAAAAGAATGTGCGCAGCAGGAATATTACACAATTACATTGTAAAAACATTTTCAAAATTCACCCAAATATATCGCAGCACGAGATCGTCCAAGCTGCCAAGTTGTTAATGCTCTTCCTCAGGGGCAACGTTTGTGGAGACCCAGCTGATCCCAGCTGGGCAGGAAACAGTTTTTGCTGGCTGTCCCGAAATCAACACAATTAAATATATTAAATATATTAAATAACAGTCTTTTCAAGAAGTAGTGTGCACGTTTGTGCATGTAAAAGCATCGTCAGAGAATTCAGGCCCTGAAAGAACACTTTGATCACTTGGGCCAATCATCCACGAAAAAGACATGAAAAGTTTAAACACCAAAATCGAGCCGATGCTTTCTATGCTTTCTATGCTTTCTAGGCTTTCTATTTCCACTTAGGGGTCCTTTTTCGATTTTGTGCGATCGTTTTGCCCCAAAATCATCTAGGGATTTCTCAAGCGTTCGTGAAAGGTGATCACAACAGGCTTCAATGTCAATGCCCGTCAAACATTCCAGTCACAGGGGTAGTATCCCCATGTATTCAGGCTTCCTTGTTGACAGGGAACCCATCTGAAAGGACCCATTGGAGTGTCGATTGTCTGGTCATGACTTGGAGCAAAATTGGGAATCGCAGAATCTCCTCCAATGACTAAATCATGACCGGCATATCCGGCATATCCATGCATATCCGGCATAGCCTTCTGCAGGACAATGGTTTTTGCAAGTGATTTGTTTGCATATTCTTTGAGTTGAGGACATCTGGCCCCTTGACATTTTAAGGAAGTCTCTCGTGTTGGGATAGTCCGGCCGAGCTGTGCCTAACACTTTATTGATATATGTCTCTTACTTTGAGCATTTCTTCACCCATGTAAGTTTGGCGAATGGCAACGCTATAATTGTGCAGAGACCTAGCGGCGGCCGAAAGCACCACCCCATTTTCTTTGCTTCATCTACTTATGATTGGAGTTTTGAAGCTAGTGTGATGAGGCTAAGATAGGCTAAGAGTAAATGAGGGTCTATGCTGTAATGAGTTCTTCTGCTCCGTTGATAGCCAACAGAGTTTCCCAACTGCGAGATCGTGGGGGTGATGGGTAAAGACAAGAAGCTAGACGGCAGACATATCTGGAAAATTCTGGAATCTTTTTCAAATCAAGACATGCATTCCTACACCTTGGATGTTCGCACGGAGTGCGATGCATTCCCAAATCTGAGCTTCATGATCACCCCTCCTTGAAGGAGACAAGCCACAACGTCACCGGGTGGCGCTTCCCCAAGTGTTGCCGACCGCAAAACACTGCCTGTGTGAGAACTTTGGATGTCTCGCCGTCCCATCGCATTCCCATAGATGCGAAGCAAGGATTCGGAGGCACAGGCTATACACAACACCGTGCAACCAATATTCTTCACACATATTCTTCACACACCTTCCCACCATACCCAATCATACCCAATCAACAGTTGTTGCAGCATGTTGCAGCACAAGTTCACGTTTTGGGATGGTGAACATCAGAGGATAACGCCATCACTGGCCATGGAGCCCCTTTGGGTCTGTGGATGGCTTTGAGGCCCTGTTTCTCAATGTCTGGATCAAAGTTGCCAAAACAAATACCGGTCTGAGTCGGTCTGAGCCTCCTTCAAGAGGGAATGGGCTTTGTCCAGCGCCTTCTTTTCTTCGCGATCATCGTACTTCCTTCGGTACTCCTGACGTGGAAGTTGGCAGGACCGCTGAGGCAAACTACTTGTATCATGATTTGGCAACTTTGCATTCCTCTATTAGAATATGTAAAAAGATAGATAAGATACGATACGATAAGACTAGATTAGATTGAGATTAGATGAGATTAGATGAGATTAGATAAAATTAAATGGAATTAGATGAAATTAGATGAGATAAGATAAGATCAGATAAGGTAAGGTAAGATTAGATAGATAGACAGATAGATAGATAGAGTGCTCTAGTTCTCCTATCAAACATTATCAGGATATCACATTTATATATGTGTATCTTATCAATTTTGAAGGGAACCCAACAGCTCTACCCACGTCCCTAAATTGTCAATGTACCATCCTCCTTCCGCAGCAGTGGATGGGTTCGCGATCCAAGTTGGGGACATGTTGAGTCCTTCACTCCATGAAGCCTTGGGGGAGAAAATGAATCTAATATAATCTAGAATCTATATAGAATCTATATGTGTGATAATATGTGTGATAATATGTCATAATGGATCTCGTGAAAAACACCCAGTGGAGACAAAAGATGGGGTCTCCCTGGATGTCTTCCTCAACTGCCCACGGCACCGCTTCATGACCCCAGCTCCTCAGCAAGATCCTGCAGGTGCAAGCAAATGCTAAGCAAATTGCTGAAACTGGACAGCCAATTCGTCCAAATTCGTCCAAATTCGTCCCAAATTCGTCCCAATCCCGACATCCGAAAAAGAGCATAGAGGTCATAGAGTCAGATCTTGGATAATTTAGGGCAGCAAGATTTTCTCAAGATCTGAGATGAGATCTGACTCCGCTCCAGGGGCTTTCAAGGGTCTTCTAGAAATCCATCGGAAGAAGAATGAAGAAGATAGCGGACAAATGAACCCACTGGACTGAAGGGTTCTGTCGGTCTGTCTGGTCAAAACTTCACGATTTGGCAGAGGAATTAAAAGAACCTTGTGAGTCTTTGTGGATGTTCAGGCTGGGGGCGGTTTTCAGTCGAGCTTGGTAGATTATGCTTGGAGGCTTGGACCATTGGAGGTTCCTGCGTGCTTAACACTTGGCGGCTTGGCGCATACCTTAGTTGGTCCCGTTTTGTCGCAGGATTCACGTGGCTAGACTGTCGTTCTGAGGAATAGCCATAACACGATGGTAGTCGTTTGAAAAAAAAAAAAGTACTTTTTCCTGGCCAATGATGCTGCTGTACAGCATAGAATCCAGGTAGCACCTTCATGACCAAGGTTCTGGCAGCATGAACCTGTTGCTTTCCAACCTGTTGCTTTCCGTTGCTTTTTGTACAGCAAATTCATGCAAAATCAAATCCATCCCATCCGTCAATGACGTTGCAAGCTCCTTTTGCATGGAGGCAAGATTGTTCATGCTGATGATGGTATCCATGTGCCTTGGCTCAAATCAAAGAGCTCAAGAGATGTGTTGAATTTCTCCGATCTGGATCATAGCTTCCTCACTCATCTAAGTTGTTCCAAAAAAGTCCTTCAGGACCGCATAATTTTGGCTTGGATTTCCAAATCGAATTCAAAAATTGACCAAGCAAACCCAGGACACTTAATCCCAAAGATCTTCCTCCGTCCATCCAGCACCTGCTCAAAGAGCTCAAAGGCCTTCTCTGTCCTAAGCACAGACCATTCCCACTCAGGTTCCATGGGACTATCATGATGCTGGTGAAATTGAACAAATGCTGCATCAAAAGCCCTCTTTAGCAATCTAAAGGTAAGCGTTCTGCTAGTGCTGAACAAAGTCTCGAGCCCCAAACAAGCCAGGAGCCCAACGAAGTTCCCACGACGCTTTGAATGTTGACTTCACTGACTTCACCCAAGTCATCAGCCGACGATGTCATATGTCACAATGTGTCACGATGAAAAGAGAGGGAGAATTCGGAGAATCAGTGGATCGACAGCATTGAGAATCTGCAGAATCCTTTACGCCAATTAGGGCAGATTCAAAAAGGCGCGGCGTTTCACCATTTGGTCCTATTTGTTTGGCATTTCCCTTACCTGCAATCCTGGCAGCCAGGCTCAACTCATGGCCCTAGACTGATCGCTCAAGTTACTATTGAGGAGAACATAATTCTAAGGCTTCTAAGGGTGCATGTCCGATTTAAGTACCATGAGATATTTTGTGATGAGAGCCTCGTTGTTGGCCTCACAGTGTTGCCCCAGCCCCACACTGACGAGAAGCTGTCCATTGGCCTTGAGGTACAGTGCCAGGTTGCCTGCACATGGTGGGTCGGTTCGGCACGCTACCAGGGATGTTGGTACACACATCTCCTGGGCTTGAGAAGCTTGCCCTGAGAGACCCAACATTCAAACCAAGAAATGGCACATTGTGAAACGTGTCGACTTCCCGGGTGACTGGGTTCAGAGGCACCATGGCATCACGTTGGAAATTCTGCTTCTGCCAATATCCGTTGACAGTGAACACGCATAGTTGCAAGAAACACACTAGTTCACTAGTGGCCAGTGGGCATCAATCCGAAATCCAACCCCGCAACAACTGGTGGCAGGGAGACTGTGGGCCGCCTTGAACAAACAAGTGTGACGGCTTTCTCACAAACACTACCCATGTCAAGACATCCAGCAAGTCTTGTTGTGTAACACTGTGCAGCCACCCAGAATGGCTGCAAACTACAAACAATACTGGAATATACTGGATAGATTCGATAGATTCATGACGCAACAAAATGAACTTCTGACTTGATGATCGAGATTGATCGAGACCTTCGAGACCTTTTCACTTTTTTTAACCCATGGCATCCCATGGCCACATCCCCCAAGCCCAAGGCACTCATGCTGGTCATGGTATCTGGATGAGAATGGCCCAGGACGCCACGCCGACGCTCCAGGCACTCCTATGACGGGGCCAGGGCCAAATGAGGGTTGGCATCCCAACAAAGTTGAGATATGTTGAGATTGTTCGCCTCTAAAATTCCAGGTGTGAAATAATTGTAAAATAATTGTGAAATAATTGTGACATAGTGATCACTAATGGTTTACTAAATGATTCACTATGTCACTATGTGACCTACAAAGCGACCAATGACGACTTCCGAATTCTTCCGATATGCAACGGATCTGTCCCTTTGACCTGCCACTTTGCCCACCAACCCGCCACAGCTCTGCCATGCTCCTGGTAGAGTTTGCCCGCTTCGGAGGGCCGCCCCACGGCATCCACAGTACAGGCCAAGTTGTTGAGACTCGTCAAAGTATCCTCAGACGACTTGGACCGTTTTAAGATTTGGAAAATTCGACAGCTTTTGAAGAGTTTGGATCGTTTTGGATTGTTTGTATCACACTACATCCCATGGTGCAAAACCTTAGCTATTTATAGGGTTAGGAAACGAGGTCAAAAAGCATATTGGCTGAATCGCATTGAGTCGCTGAAAATCTACCCATCATCTCGCATTTCTTGGCTTTGTCCTTCACATGTACATTAGTTAGTTATCAGATGTATAAGTCTACAGCAAACACGTTCCAAACACTGTCACATTGACGATAGCAAAGTTTTGCATAGTTGGTAGAATAGATAGAAGTTATATATTTGTTTTTGGCTTTTTATGTATGAGCATACTCTGGGAATTTCTCAGGTATAGAACATCAAAGACGCATTCAGTACTTGGATGGAATCTAGCATGGTTGGATTTTCGTCCCATTTGTTCGTTTGAATAACCTGGTTCTCGGATTCCTTACCCAAATTTTGTTGAGTGTAGCAATGTGTAGCATTTGTTGATCATTTGGATGTCTGTCCTGAAAATGAGAGGAGACTCCATGAAACTCCTACATCTGCGACATTCTGGGACCATCCTATTTTCCAGAGGTTTCTTTTACGTTTGACATTATATTTGTTTGCCAAGTCTCCGGGTGCTTGGGTCCCAGACTTTCCTGGGTGCAGGTCCAGGTAAAAATAGTAGCAACCAGCATGTACCAAACTAAACAGAAATAAGAATGTAAAAAATGTGCTATAAAAATATGTTTCATAATGTTTCATAATGTTTCATAGATACAAATTGGCTAAACGGACACAACCGCCAATATGACTACCAAATCTACCAAGAATTGGATTGCCTACCCACAACACTGCACGTACTGAGATCTATTGACCTCGACAGTGGAACTTCTTGCAGGGTGTGGAAGATCATGACCACACCTTTTGTGGAACATGTGACATCACTGTGAGGGTCTATGGAATGACATAGCTTTAACACAGATTCGAAGGGCATCATTGTGTGAACACAATTGCATGAACCGTCTGAATCCTGCCAGTTTTGACCATGAAACTGCCAGCATATCCTACCCCACAGCGGAATCCTGCTCCAAAAGTGATTGGTGGTGACCAGAATCAGAAAGAAAATGGAACATGTTGACCCCACATCGAACTCGGGCAAACTCAAGAAGTTGTTGTTCTTTCTTTCTACCATTATGATCCATTGTGTTGATTTGAAGCACGAAACCATCTAAACCTTAACCACCCAAGTAAAGATGGTCACCACATTCACTCTTGTTTGTCAACAAAGCATCAGTGTCCCTCGATCATTCAAGGTAATCCCTGGCAATCCCCCATCTAACTGCAAGCAGGGGACATGTCGCAGCTTGAAAGCGTCTCTAAAGCACTTTTCGGCCTCTTTGTAGTCTCCTTGAGCCTCCGTAGGCGTGGGGGAATTGGAACAAATGTCCAACTTGTCCAACTTGTCCAACTTGTGCAACTTGTCCAACTTGTCCAACTTGTCCAACTACCACAATAGCAATGTGAAAGCAACAAGGCCCCTCAACGCAACTTGGAGCTGGCAAATGTCCTCAGAATGCATTCAGCATTCCAAGTCGCTATCTTCGGCTTACATTTTCACACTGGGGGCATCAGCAAGAACAAACAGTATGTATCGACTGTTGAAGCAATGGAAGCTGCAAAGTTTGGAAGGTAGCAACACGTTTCAATGTATTTAATTAATTGGTTCGGGTCAAAATTATAGATTCAAAGAACTTACAATTTTTTGCAGTAGAAATTCATGACTCTTTGCAACAATCTGTGGATGTTTGAGTCTCGAAGGTTGACTTCTACTCACATTGGCGGAAAGGAATGCCACAGGAGGCCAGCCACAAAAAGTACATCTGACATCCTCCTGCTGATGTGATAAGTGAATAAGTGAAATGTTTGGATCTAGGTATTTCAGCCCTTGAACTCTCGGAACTCTCACCGAGAGTGTTTGCTATTGCGGTTCCGTCTCCACTACTGGCTACTGAATCCTCTTTCAATTGGATCATCTGCCCAAGCATAGGGGCAGTTCGGTTCAAAGTCGTCACCCATGAATCAATCTGATCAAAGGACCGACATGGGAGCACCAATCAACCTAACTGGGCAGAAACTTGTGACCAACGAAGTCCATCTACACAACCTATTCACCAGTTGCCACCACTGGTCGTTTTCTGAGGGTGATGATATATTGTTTATTGCTGCTCGTTGGCTCTTGGTTATCAGTTCGGTGTCAGTTCTATCTTTCATATTTAGTTTTAAAGTTCTCTGCCGGCCGGCGGCGCCTTCCATGCAGAGCCCAAGTTGTTCAAAGCGTCCAAGGTGTCTGGAGCCTCCAAGGGCCATGGCCGGCCGACAACTCTGCAGGTCATTTGGCAACCACGCCCACCACCCCCCAGTTTGACAAAGTTGTGACACATTGTGACATTATGGGATCTCCATGTCTAACAATGTGTCACAATGTGTCACAACTTTGTCAAAAACATGTCAATGTACAGGTTTGCGGATCTTTTGGATTTAACGTGTCAAAAACTGAAACGCTGGTATGGTTCCACATGTAGCTGTAGCCGCACCACACCCCACCCAAAAGGTGCCGGATTCGTTACAGTATCGACACTCAACTATCATTGCCCTAGGCCCTAGTCCCAATCATGACCTGCACCCTTGCTACCGCCCAAAAACAGCCAAGCGAGAAGAATTAGCGAGCATTTTTGCAGGAGAAATGGTTTTATCAATTGCAAACATGGGGCTACAACTAACGATATTGGAAATCAGAAATCGTAAGAAATTAGAATGGACAAATATCCTATCTCTCTACGTGTATATATATATATATGCGCGTGTATGTACATATACATATATGTCAATTCATGTTCATAACATGTATATATATATACATATGTATGTGTGCCTTGTGATTTCATGCACATGTATGTATGTGTATGTGAATATATAAGATACATCTATACAATATCTAATTATATGTATATCTACAAATACCTATATCTAAACGTACATCTATATGTACATCTAAATGTATATCTCAATGAAAATCTATATGTATATCTATATGTAAATCTCTATGCGTATATATATATATATATATATATGTGTATCTATATGTCTATGTAAATATATATATGCGCGTATATGTACATATACATATGTGTCAATTCATGTTCATAACATATGTATATATATATATATATGTGTATGTGTGTCTTGTGATTTCATGCGCATGTATGTATGTGTAGGTGAATATATAAGATACATCTATACAATATCTGTATGTATATTTACAAATACCTATATGTATATCTAAACGTACATCTACACTACTACTACTACTACTACTCCTCCTACTACTACTACTACTCCTACTTCTCCTACTTCTCCTGCTTCTCCTACTACTCCTACTACTACTACTACTACTACTACTACTCCTCCTCCCCCTCCTCCTACTACCCCTACTACTCCCACTACTCCTACTACTCCTACTCCTACTCCTACTCCTACTACTACTACTACTACTACTACTACTACTCTACCTCCTACTACTACTACTACTCCTACTACTACTACTACTCCTACTCCTACTCCTACTACTACTACTACTACTACTCCTACTACTCCTACTACTCCTACTACTCCTACTACTACTCCTACTACTACTCCTACTACTACTCCTACTACTACTGCTACTACTACTACTACTCCTACTACTCCTACTACTCCTACTACTCCTACTACTCCTACTACTCCTACTACTCCTACTACTCCTACTACTCCTACTACTCCTACTACTACTCCTACTACTACTCCTACTACTACTCCTCCTACTACTACTACTCCTACTCCTACTCCTACTCCTACTACTACTACTACTACTGCTACTACTACTACTACTACTACTACTCTACCTCCTACTACTACTACTACTACTACAACGACTACTACGACTACTACGACTACTACTACTACTACTACAACTACTACTACGACTACTACTACTACTACTACTATTACTACTACTACGACTACTACTACTACTGCTGCTACTACTACTACTACTATTACTACTACTACTACTACTACTACTACTACTACTACTACTACTTCTTACTACTACTACTACTACTACTACTACTACTACTACTACTACTAGTACTACTAGTACTACTAGTACTACTAGTACTACTGGCACTAATAATAATCAAAAAAACATACAGCTACAGGTACAACTACAACTACAACTCCAGTACATTACACTACACTGCACTGATTACACTACACTACAACTTGAACTGCGACTGCAACTACAACTACAGCGACCACTACAACAACATTGCATTACATCACGTTACGCTACACTGCGCTGTTACAACTACAACTACAACTACAACTACAACTACATCACATTACGCTACACTAACTAACTATCTACACTACACTACACTACACTACAACTACAACTCCGCTACACTACACTACACTAGACTACACTACACAATACTACGCTACAGCAAAAAACACAACAGTACACTACATTACATTACACTACGCTAATTACACCAGACCACAACTTCAACTGCAACTACAACTACACTACACCAATTACATTACACTACAACTACAACTCCACTACACTACAACTGCAACTACAACTGCACTACATCACACCACATCCAGCAGTTGTGGGTGAGGTGACTGCTGCAACCACTGCGGCCACTCCAAAAAACACAACCGCAACCACCTTTCGGTCCATCAGTGGATTTGCTCTGCCATCCATACCTCACAACAACTCACCTATCCTATAGTGTCCTATCTTTGAAACTTCCGCCCGCCTTGTGCGGTATTCCTGGTATACGTATCTATGTGTATATATATAATATACGTGTGTGCGTGGTCAAATGACGGACAATTGAGACATGACCGCCAGGTCTCGTACTTAGAACCGGAAGATCCAATAATATCGGCTGGATGTAAGTACGTGTACCAGGTAATGCACCATACAAGTGAATCCCATCGTGAAATCCATGCACATGTCAAACATACCAACAATGCAAGAAAATGGTTGCCCGCAAAAACAATTGACAGGCAAAACACTATTCACTTATGGTGACTACACTGTTTCGCTTGAATATCTTGTAGAAAATAAAGATAATATATATATATATAACATATATAATATTATATAATATATATAATTTGTATAATGTATATTATAGATATTATATTATATAAATAATATATATGAATAATATATTATATAACATATCAAAAATATTAAATAATTGTGCATGCATACATAACTAGAAATCCGCCTTAGGGGGACTGAAAAAGACCCACTGACACCAGCGCTGTGCCCACCACAAGGCCCCGTTCTCCAAGCAATTTGAACTCAGGAATAGTCCAAGTTTCTAAGAATTCATGGCCGCAGGAGTCACAATCCAGGCAAGTCGACATCAGTCGACAAAGCACCCGTCACAAACTTTAGCATTTGCCTTTTGACTCAATTAACTTAACAACAGGTACTGTCAATCTGTATTTTTCCATTTATGTATTCAATCGGTCGATTGACTAGTAAGATATTGTAAGTACCTAGCCCACACTGTCTGACATGTTCAATGATTTCTCTCTGTTCAAATGTCTGGACGATTCTCTTTCCCCAGCTGGGACAATTTCAGGAAGACCCTTGCGGGGAACATTTTGGAACCAGTTTGACCAGTTCGCAATGCTAAGAGAATCGTGATCACAAAGATTCAGAAAGGTTACCTGCAGCTGTGACCGGGCCCAAAAGCTTTTGTGCCAAGAGGCTCAGGAGACTAAGCCAGATCATGGATCATGCTTGATAGCTAGTTCCAACTCTGGCAAGCAACCGGTAAACAACCCATCCGATCGCATTCCTCATTCCCCATCCTTCCACCATCAGAATTCCTTTCGCGAAAAGTGAATGTTTCATGCGAATGGAAGGACAGCTATAAAACGCACACTTGCGATGCATGTTGATCCAAGTGCGGATGATTGTTGAACAAGCTCCTTGGGTTCGGTGTCAATTCGGGATGGAATTGTAGTAAATGGAGGCGTGCATTGAGCTCTGCCAAATGTGAGAACAGAGCATAGCCGGCATGGCTGTAGTCAAGCTAGAAACGCGTCTCTTGCACGTCTCGCTTGACGTACAATGGCCTGACTTACAAACTCTACCGAATTCAAGTGGCGTGAACCTGCTCAAAACATGAATCCAAAACTCCTTACGCTCCAAAGATCTCCAAAGATTCTCCATGGACGAAAGGTGTTTTGCAGGCCCAAGCCAAATTAATCCATTTTGGAGTCAGGAACAGAGAAGTGCCCAATCTGTTGACTTTCGATCTCGCGCATTGGCTAGAGAAAGAAACTGAAGAAAACTGGGAAACCAAAGACCACTGGCGATCTCAAAGATTGAACTAGCCATGTTTCATGCTGCAACAATCAAGTCTATAGGTAGTCACTTGATGCAAGCCAATCTTGCCACACTGTTTTGCGCGAACTGTCCGTCTCTGGCTTTCCCCTATGCAATGCAAAGAAAATTGTCTTTTTGGAGCATTTGTTGCAAGCCCTTGGCTTCATAACGGCTGCCTCAAATAGAAAGCATCTTAGGTGTGTAGTGGTCAAAACTTGCCAAGCTGTTGGAAGAGAGGCTCCTCGTCTCCTGACAAGGTGGACTAGAAGGTTTGGCCATCGCTGGTGTCCGGGACATTATTCATTGAGCGTCCCAACAAGGCAATCTTTGAAGTGGTTGCCAAATGTGGTCGGCATCATTTTAATGGTCATAAAACTATTATAGACCAGGAAGAAACATATATTCAGCATATATTATGTAGATAATATTGATAATATTGACAATATTGATAATATTGATAATATTGATATGTCTATCATGTCATAAATCACCGGCTGTGTCCTCCTTAAGCAACGGCTTTGCATCGAGCCAGGAAGTCGATTCGACCTTCTCCTGCAAGGAGCAGCACCAAATTGAGCACCAACCAGGATGTCGGTTGGATGTCGGTTGGGCCGCACGGATCTAGCTGAATGCAACCATGATGTTGTTTCATTTGCAACGAAGGACCAAATTCTGCATGAGCTGGGGGACATCCTGTTATCATGCAAAAGGCCATGAACCAGATTTCGGATCACTATATTAATGTCTCCAAACAACAAGAATTACAATTCAACATTCCCCACTCTATACCATTTCCATTCATGTCTATCCATTTTGTGAAAGATTCCTACAGCTCTGTTCGTCCTGATTCCCTAACTTGAACAATTGTCGAAACAGTCAATCTGTCGATTTGTCATGCGGATGTTCGGGTTCCGCTTTGGTCTTTTGGGCCCCGCTTCGTTTGTTCCTGCCTCTTCGCCATGGGGGGGGCCCAAGCGGCCGAAGAGGCACGCCTCGTCACCAAGATCGACCTGGCATGGGAAGACGGTTGCTTTGCATCGTCCCATAGCGCCGTTATGTCAAGACCCGTTTCACCAGGGATTTACAAAAAACTATATATATATATATAAGTATGTCATTTTCCTGGCATTCAGGTGTTGTCTCATTGCTTTCAGGTGTTATGTCTGCAGCAGGGCAACTGCACGCAATCATGTTTTGGATTTTGCGCTCCTACTGTTTGAGGTTAAACACAGGAGCACTATGTAAAAAGAAAACGATCAATCAAATAGATGCCACCGATGTGTTTTTTCCCGGTTGGTACTGTGTGTCTGTGCAACACTTGGGATAATTGCGCTTGTTTGGCAGTGGTACTGCCAGCCTCAAACAACAACACTTGCGAACAATGACGCTTATCACGCAACATAAACCGATAGAAAGATCAACTGACATGGTTTTCATGACCAAAACATCTCAAATTCAAGCTTGGCTGAACGATTTTTACATGGAAAACCTGTATGGGCAGCGCATGACTTCAAAGCATGTTCATGCACGGCGGCGTCCCGGCGTCCCGGCACCCGTGATGATAAAACGCAAGCCAATCTTGCACCACCCTTGGCG
>Ga0126342_10000632_pt1 | contig 40961 bp, 27 predicted proteins | sample Cyp1metagenome_FD_92528 | JGI IMG/M metagenome (GOLD analysis project Ga0126342, IMG submission 92528) | Coral microbial communities from Lord Howe Island, Old Settlement Bay, Australia - Cyphastrea 1 metagenome | ecosystem: Host-associated > Invertebrates > Cnidaria > Coral ...
ATCCCGCATGTGTGCATGTGCAAGAAAGATCTCCTAGCGTAACATCCTGCATGTGTGCAAGTGCAAGAGAAGATTTCCTAGCGTAACATCCCGCATGTGTGCAAGTGCAGCGTAACATCCCGCATGTGTGTAAGAACGCAAAGGCCAAGAACGTTAATACACCCCTCCCCACCCCCCCAACCCACCCTTACAAAACACTGCGGGCAGTGGTAAAAAAGACTCCAGAACACATCCTGACTTGGGGTTCCGAGCTGGTGAAAACGTCGCACGTTTTCACCAGATCGGAGCCACCAACAATGATGGGTAATTAATGGATATATCCATTGGGTTTGCCTGACAATTGAGCACGGTTTGCCACTCCCGATTCTTTTTATCGCAGAGCCATGTTGATGAACCAGTGGATTTGAGTGAATAGTTTCCCCTGATTTTGTTTCAGTCAAAGCCATGTGTTCAAGAATTGTTGGCTCATTGGTTGGGGTGAACGGTTGGTACCAGGGCTAGGGGGATGTGTAGGAATGTTTGGTGTGACGTGTTTTTAAATCTGGTTTGTGATGTCTTTACTGCCACATCTGGGTAAGAACGTCACGACAACGTCAAGAAGTCACTGGAAATGATGGTGAAATTAAGGGTGGCTAAGCCCAAAACGGCAAAAGGTTTCAGGTTTCAGTTCTATTGCTTCTATTATCATATCTTTGCTCGTGCAGTTCCCCCAATTTTCGGGCTATAGCCATACAGACCATGCATGAGTTTTTATATGCAACAGCGATTACAAGAGTTGTTATTTCACTTGACACTACAAGAATCGGCCGAAGGTAGGAACACATAAATTTAATTTCATACATGGATGCCACTGTATGATCCATATATAGTCTTATGTGTTCAACATAAACACATATATATATATATATATTATTTTTATTTATATTATATATATTATTAAATATATGATTATAAATTGTTATTATATATAAGACTATTATATATTTAATTATATCTACTATTATATATACTATTTTATATACTTACTATTTTATATATATATTATTATTATTAATATCATTATTATTATTATGATTATGATTTTTATTATTATTATTATTATATATACACTATTATATATATATATATATTATTATATTTATAATATTATATATAATAATATATATATATATCCGTAATATTATATATTTATTATTCTATGATCTGAAAAAAGTATTTGCAGGACTGAACGGACTCCCCCAAAGATTTCACAGACGAGGTCGTCACCACGTTGGGTGGCACCATGTCGCAACAAAAACATGTCAGTGTCATAATAGGAGCTGGAGGCTCACCTAAGGACCTAGCATCAATTTTGATATTGTTTGGGTGATTTTTATTGATTTTCCATTTGATTCGCGATTGATTTCTGGCGTTTAATAAGACCATATAAATCCACATAAAACCTCGTGATTTCAGGAATTTTCCCATAGCTCTTTGACACCAGCAAACATATATATATATATATATGTGAAATTTCAGGTCGTCGACCTGGTCGGCGAAAGGAGAAGGCGAGGCACTTCACACGGGGTAGATCAAAGTATCATCGTTTTGTTTAAACTGGATGATTTAATAAATAGACCATTAATGATTAATAGTTTAATATTTCATTATTAATAGGATGATTAATAGTTCACTATTAATAGTTCACTGGATGATTAATGGGATATGAATAGAAATGGATGACTACTTGTTCATATCCATGAATCATAGTCCATTATTTAAGCATTAATCGTTGATGGAATATAAATGCGATATTAGTGGAATATTGTATAGAATGGACTATGATTAATGGATATGAAGAATTTTATGGATGATTACTGGATGATGGGACGGTTAATGATAGATGGGATGCCCTCTGGTATATTAACATAGACCCTGGCAGATAGGGGTTGGAAGACTAGTTTCCATTAAAGATTGGTGATTTTCAGGGTCTATGTTAATTTACCAGGGGATAAATGGTTTATTATATTAATGATATTATCAGTGGTTTATAATTCCAGAATTGTTGAATGGAACATTGTTGGGATATTACTGGATGTGTTTTTCATGGGATATTCCAGTTGGCATAATCATCCAGTAAGATCACATTATTCAGGTTTATTCCAGAATATGAATGGCATATTAATGGGAAATTACTGGATGATTATGGGATGATGTTTATTTTTTTGGTGAGGGCTGGTTAAATTATACCTGTCTCATCCTATGCCGGTGTTTTGTTTTTTCTATGCTGGCTAAAGATAAGTTGCAGCTGTGGAAGATGTGGAAAGGGGTGAAGATGATATTCACAATATGAGACCGATGACCCGACAGATGTTTGGTCTGCCCAGAGTCCGCAATTTTGGGCATGCCAAGTTTACCATCAATCTATTGAGTTCTGGCAGGTTTGCAAGTGCATTTTTTGGAATGCGAAGCTTGACACTTGCTTGTAATGCTTTAATGCTTTGCCTGGAGTGTGGAACAGAAGCAGCGTGACATGCTTGGAACAGAAACGTTTGACTACTTGGAGGATCATTCCACTTAGCATGTGGTTATCCCATCTATAAACGGGTCATAAGTTACGATTCGTGGGATGATCCTCCAAGTACTGCTGTTGTTTGTGTTCAGTAGTGTATTCAACCGTTGATTGATTTATTTACCAACCCATGTCCTCGCAACCCCCCCTATGTATCCCAATTTTGCTTGGTTAGACGTGGCGATGCCATAATCAGTAGCAAGTTCCACTTACTTGGTAAATCACCACACAATAAACATAAACACAGGCATATCCACATACTGAATTATGTATGTAATATATTGTCTATACCCTGAGCACTCAAGCCCTGAACATTTGGTTTCACAGGAACCCCCCTACACATTGGAGGTAGGAACAAAAAGAATAATAGTATCCTTCATATTTCTCGTCAATCGCTGACTATAATTATATATATACACACTACATACAATATATATATATATATATGTATACATACACCGACATATCATATACAGTATATATATGCATTAAGTGGTATATGTAAATGTTCAAACACATATATATATATATACATATCATATTCTATATGTACACACATATGAATCTGCATATGTAATATATCATGTATATATACATACATTAATCTGTGTATGTACTATAACACATATGCATGCATGCATGCATCCATCCATACATACATACATACATAGATTAAATTGTAGATGTAATATATCATACACATATACATATTATACAATATATATATATATATATACCGATACATTAATCTGTAGATGTAAAATATCATTGTATATATGTATGTACATACATCCATCAATCTGTATACGTAAGATATCACCTATATATTTACATCCATTAATCTGTATATACAATAGATATCAATAGATCATATGCAGTATGGATTCACACACATATATATACTGGTTGGTGGTTTGGAACATTTTTTCCCATCATATTGGGAATAATCATCATCCCAACTGACTCATGTTTTTCAAAGGGGTAGGTATACCACCAACCAGTATATATATGTATATATATAGCCCCTACAATGCATTGAATCATTTTTTGGGAGGGGAACACCATCTACAAATGATTATATTCTATAAAATTGTGGATTTTCCAGCATTTTCCAGCCAGGGTAGATTGCGGCAGAGAAGTAGAAGAAGATTACCTAGGGATTCACCATTATTCACCATTAATGAACCATTTTCCATAGCTATATATACACATAGAACGATTTAACCAATCTCAAAGATTCCCCAAAGATCCAGCGCCAGATTGATCGTCGACGTTCGGGTGGGAGCACCTCTGGGAGCGCCGGAGGCGTGTCCGGTGGTGTGTTTCAATCAGCCTGGCGGATGGGTCGCCCAATGCATGACTGGTTGGTGGTTTGGAACGTTTATTAATAAGTCCCCTATATGAATGGGTTATTTATGGTTATCCCCACATATAAATGGCTTATAATCACTGCTTGGTGGTTTGTTTAACATGAATTTTATGACGTTCCTGTCAGTTGGGAATGTCATCATCCCAACTGACGAACTCATATTTTTAAGAGGGGTAGGTATACCACCAACCAGATGATGTTCAAATGATGGGTTAAATGATGTTTAAATGATGGTTAGGAGAGATGAGCTGAGCTAATGAGCTAATGATTCTGAGGAATCCATAGTCACAATAAAACATAAATCAATGATTGTTTTTAGATTGGATATCCAATGGCTGGAAAGGAGCTAAGGAGTTAGAGGTGTAAATAGATGTAAATAGGACATTTGGGAGAATCACCCCAAGAATGTGGCTGAGTGGGATATGTTTTCACAGATGTTGTTCATGATTAAATTTGATTTGCAGTTTTTCTGTGCCATAGTTGCCATAGTTTATTGAGCACCAAAAGTTCGGAAGAAATGGAAGACAATATGATTCTGGGTGAACGATTCAGGCCAGTTGTCTACACGTATGTTGACCGATGATTCTTGCATATAGGGTGCCCCGAACTTTGATGGTCTATCATCATTCACATACCCTCTGGTTATCAAAATAGCTATTGAAAATGGCCATTTATAGTGGATTTTCCCATTAAAAATGGTGATTGTCCATAGCTATGTTAAATTACCAGAGGGTAAACATTGCCATGTTTGGTTGTCCCGATGTTTTTGGGACTAACCCCTATTAAAAATCAATTCGCCACCTGCTATGGTTCCTTCAACTACCATATAAGGTGGTTTTGTGGTTTTGGGGTACCATTTGAAACATTGACTGATCAGAAAAAGAGCACCATGTATCAACATCGGATTTATGTTGATCCTTGTTTTTTCATCGGGTAATAAACTGATCAGTCATTTGGGATATATACATATCTGATTGGTGGTTTGGAACATGACTTTTATGATTTTCCATATATTGGGAATAATGATCCCAATTGACTAATATTTTTCAGAGGGGTTGAAACCACCAACCAGTTGATAATATACAGAAACTCTTATAGAGCACCATGTATCAGACCATTGATTCCTCACATTCTTCTTTCTTTTGGGCATTGGCGTCAACAAGACAAGGCGGTCTTTTTTGACCCTCAGGTCAATGAAGATGAGTGACGTGATGATCAGTGATACGATGAAGTGTGGATATCTTATATTTCTAGATTCTAGATTCTATCTCTCTATATATCATCAGATACCATCATATAGCACCACTATATATATATATACTCATATATTATAGTTAATCATATTCTACATCATTTTGGAGAATTATAGTTATTCTACATGATAGTTATTATTCTACATGATATTCTACATTATAGTTTTTAACTATATTCTACCATTAATGTACATTATATTATTCTAACTATATATAATAACTATAGTTAACCCATATATTATTTGGACTGTTGAACTCAGGGTTTTTTTCTGTGCCGTGCTGCCGTGGTGCCGTGGTGCCTCGGAATCAGGACACGGGACTCCCGGAATTTTCCAAAGCAGGGTTCACAAAAAAGGCACAGCCTGAGTTCATAGGATCTATTCAAAGCATAGGTAGTACTAGGTAGGACTAGTACTAGGTAGTAGTAGGTAGTAGATGTAGTAAGTATAGTAAGTATAGTAAGTAGTTATGCCTTTTCTTGGGCTTTGAGATGATGTTCTGAACTTGGTTTCATGGATATGAACGGCTCGTAGTCGGTAAAGAAATCTATGGTGAACTTGGTTTAAACCTTTTTTTCCCCGACATAGAACTCCCAAGAAGTTGTCAGTTTTCATTTGTTGGTTGTTGTTACGAATTATCCAGAAGGCCACGACCTCGCCATCAATGTTGAGTCAACTTGACAAAACCACCCTGGAATTCAGGTTGGTAACATGTTGCATTTGTTTCCATTTGAGCAGTGTTCATTCAACCATTCAAATCCCTTTGGTTGATTGTATGATCGCATGGGATTAATAGCCAGTATATGTTCTTTCTAATCCCTTCCACTTTTTTTGAACACACCCATTCTATGGTCCCAAATACAGTATATACTGTATCCTAATATGTGATTTCATCCCCTATTTATCGACGGTTTCTTGTGTGTGTTCATCAATCTGAACATTTGATGATATTTTTTTTGCTCTCTAGTCATCGAACATAAATTTGATGGTTCAAACATGTTGAACATGTTTAACACATCATTTGCATTCCTTTTCTTCAATGGCCATAACTGCGGCTTAATCCCCCAGTGAATATGAACGCGGGATGGGATTAATAGGGACTACATAATTATAGCTCGTTAGCGTTGTTGCCCATTCTATCCCCATTGATATCCCATGAAATAACCACTTGGACGTGCATCCCAGTTGGTAAATGGTTTATAACCATTCATAACTCACATATCTAGATATCTACATATATAGATATCTACATATATATATATACATATATATATATATATGTAGATATATATATATATACATATATATGTAGATATATATACATATATATATATATATGTAGATATATATACATATATATATATATGTAGATATATATACATATATATATGTAGATATACACATATACACATATAATTGAATATAATTCATTCATCTACCGACCTTCGATGAACACTGCTCGCAACTCGCTGGAGGTGGACGTTCCAAGGCAGGATGGGACCATGTGAACAGGCAGGGAGGCCCCATGCATTAGATGTAGATCTCTGATATTACATATGAATAAGTTGATATACCCTCTGGTTATGTCAAAATAGCTATTGAAAATTGCCCATTTATAGTTGATTTCCCTATTGAAGATGGTGATTTTCAATAGCTATGTTAGTTTACCAGAGGGTGTATATATATATGCATACGCATTTGAATATATGTATAATTATATATACATATAGTTCTATACATATGAATATATGTTGATTTATAATGTATATATATATATATATGAATGTGTGTGGTAGTATCCATTGAAATTATGACATTTGGCCAAGGCTTCCTTTCCAATTTGGCAAATTATAGGGACCCCACAAGGACCTTACCATAAATGGTGGTTGGTAAGGTGAAATTGCTCACGGAACTGTTTATATCAGACTTGGCAACGATGATAATTTGTATCTGAGATTGATCAATCAAAAACAGCAAAATCGACACGATTTCTTGTTATTTCTTAGCATCCTTGTCCGCTCGTTTAGCACGAAAACGTGGGAAAGTTTCTTAAGAACTTGTTGTGAATTCCATCCATTGGAATGGTGATCCCCATTGACCATTGGACATACCCTGGAGTGGCTTGTTGATACAACCTGAGTGAAGCAGCCAGTATGATGGCTTCTGAATGGATGAATGGATGAATGGATGTGAATGGTGATGGCTAATCTCGCAAAAGTCCAAACAATTCAGCTTGGTGACTTATGGTGAAATTCTGCCAGACTTATGATTTACAGGAATCGTTAGATTTACTCGTAAAAATCATGAAAAGTCAATCCTTAGATTTACTAGTAAAATTTATGAAAAGTCAATCCTTAGATTTACTAGTAAAATTCATGAAAAGACAAACCTTAGATTTACTTGTAAAATTCATGAAAAGTCAATCCTTAGATTTACTCGTAAAATTTATGAAAAGTCAATCCTTAGATTTACTAGTAAAATTCATGAAAAATATTTAAAACTCAAGAATTTCTGAAAGGAATCCCTCAAAGCCTGGACGTAGACTTGGATGTTCGGAATCGTAAATTGTTTATAATTTATAAACCCATATGTTTTCCTGTATGAATATACGATTTAGAGCTAAACCATATGAAATAATAATTTATAAAACCATATGAATTGCATTTCTAAACCCATATCATAAATTGTGTAGGAGGAAACAATTTGGTGGCTTGACATCTCGTTGAGAAGCGAAGTCACGTATGCAGAGAAATTGTTTATCCCAACGGCAGGTAGTTTCGCTCTAGATGTTTTAGCATGAATATACCCTTTCATGTCATATTCACTTGTTGCACCAAAGCCATTTGGTTGCAAATGTTGGTGTGTTAAATAAAAAATATGGTACTCCAAAATCCCCAGTTGATAATCAGGTTCCCCATGAAATATCAATTTTTGGAGCATACCCCATTTCCATCAAGCTTTGCCGCAAGGCCTCCACTACCCCCGGAGCTTCCGGCGGAGGTTCTGGGCGTCGTGGCTATTCCCCTTGGACCACATGGTGAGTACGAGGCTTTGAGTCTGGCTGGAACCTCCCAGTTCGGAATCGCAAAGTTGGTAGACATAACTGCACTTTCAAGTTTGGGTTATGTTTATGGGGATATATATATATATGATATAACTATAGTGTTTATCGGGTTTATAAGAGACTTATAACCAACTTAATGTTATTGATACTACATATCTACAGTTCATGGGGGGGTATAAAGCAACAAGCATGACAAGGGGGGCACCAGAAATGCTGTACAGATTGGGTTTGAGTTGGACAGGGAGTTTGTTATTGGGACCAAAAAGAAAGGAATCACATTTCTGAATTCATGTTTTTTTGCAAAAATGGGAGGTAGTGGCTTGGGAATTTCACAACTATCAAACATAGGGATTTAACAATGAAACATAGGGATTGAAACAATTAATAGTGGATGTGGGCGTGTCTGAAAATGTGGTATGGCAACAGATGGTTGTTTTAATCGGAAAATTGATGATTGGCCATGTAGCCTATGTTCACACGTACCCATATAGAATCCCATTTCAACCAAAGCTCCCAAGCACAGATACGTTTGTGGCGGTAACTTGGTAGATAAAGAGGTAAAATGACCAGGTTACCCCCCCCCCGAAGTGGCGATCATTGAGCTATAATTGGTTGAGTCGTCAGCCCTGATACTTAACTGGTTGGTGTTTTTTTTGGAACCATGGAATTTTATGACTTTCCATTCAGATTGGGAATTTCCTAATCCCAACTGACTTTCAGTCCATCATCTTTCAGAGGGGTTGGTATACCACCAGCCCTGAGGATTTCACCAATCAGGGGATGAAAGCGTCTGTCAGGGAGATGTTCCAAAGCTTGATTTCCTCCAAATTAATCAGCACGGTAAATTCATGTTACCGTTTGGTTATTTAACGTAGCGAACTGGAAAATCACCACTTTTGATAGGTAAATCATCATAAATCCTCTAAAAATGGACCATTTTCCATAGCTATGTTAGATAGCCAGAGGGTAATCTTTTTTTTGATATAATCTCATTCAGGAATGATGGTATTTTGCCTGGATCCTAGGAAAAACTGGTTTGTTTCTGCTTCATGGCATGGCTATGTTAAATAACCAGAGGGTACTAAAAGATAAAAAAAAACTACATCATCCATCATGATCCAATATTATTATTTGAGAAAACATCAAATCAGTACTGAATAAGTACTGTACCAATGAATACCAAGCATGACATTTAGAAACTGGAGATTCAATTCCCGCTGTCGAACATGAACCCGGCATATAGTCCAACGTGTCCAGGGCAACCCTCTGCTTCCAACGCAGCGGCGCCAACGCTGCGCTGAGCGCCAATGAAGAAGCTAATGCTGCCGGACATGGCTGTGTCCCAAACTCGTAGATTGAGAAAGCATAGCTTTGTACAAGGGGGTGGCCAGTAGGGCAAAAACAAACAATTTGAGATTATTTAAAGAAAGCGGATTTAAGATGATTTCAGTACATTTATTTAAATAAGGTGTTGCCTCCATCCATTGACAATTGAAACCTTAGAACTTCAGTGCAGAGAGCTTTAAGTTGCAAGTAATTTGTGCACATTGATCTTTGTACATGTTCAAAGATAAAAAGTGAGCACAGATGGTAGAATTTACCACGAACATATCTTAATGATGAGGGTTGAAAGTCTCGACCATCGCAAATATGCAGGTGCAAAGTGTGTGTGTGTGTATGTATAATGTTGTACAATATATATATATATATATATGTATATATATATATATTATACATATATTGAAAGGCTGTTTGTTTCGAGCTGACTTTCATTGATTTGAGTTTTATTTAACGTTTCAATGTTTATATGTCTTTGCTATACCACTTGTTTTCCATGCAGCATACAATTCGATATAATTCGATAAAATATGACAAAAAAAATTATTGAAAAGTCGGATTATCAACTATTTTGCGACACATCCAGTCATTCATTTGATTTCGCGCGAGATTCTGCGTTTTTGACATAGCCTAGATGTATCGAAAACATGTGAAAGAGCATTGGTCATACTGACAGTTGCTGTGGTGCATGTGGTGCATGTCTGCTATATCTGTTGCCTTTGCTCGTGATAGGTATCGCAATGGTGTGAGGTTCGGTCAATACTTGTACGTGAACCAGTTGGTTTTCAACTGGAAGTATCAATTTGGGCACTGGAATTTCGGCATCCTTAAAACAGCAAGTTTGGAGATGATAGATCATGGATGACAGCAAGTTACATGAATTCTCTAGGAAACACATGGAAAAACCAGGACGAACCATCGAACCAATCAGAGATTTATCATCACGAGACATTGAGATTTAGGTTTTTTCCGTCTCAATGTTCAGACAAAGCCTGGCATTCTTGACTCAGAGAGATCTGATGGTCATCAAAAGATGGCAACCTGGCCATACCCTTCATGAATCTTCATGATAAACATATTCTGGTTGGTGGTTTGGAACATGTCTTTTAACATATATTGGGACCACCAACCAGTATTTGTTTCATGGGATAATCTACTACGGGACTACAACTGGGTACAACAAACGGAAAAACATATCCAGCATTGGTCATGTTGAGTGGAACATCATCCCAAAATTGATATACTCCCTAAACTTCACATGGAACCTGGAATATGGGTTCCGGAAGCTGATTTTCTTGTTTAATACGGCAATTCTGGGGTTCCATGTGACGGTTTATGGACGTGCAAGTTGGGGATTCTCCGTTGCCCATGTATATTATATATATATACATAAATACTTACATACATACATATATATATATATACATACATACATACATATATATATAGAGATCCCTGGAAGATCGTGGGACATCATGCATCTCCCTGTTTCGGTTTTGAAAGTCTCCCAGAATCCAATGCAAACCGCGCCGTGTAACAGAATATCGACTGGCCGTTGAAGATCGACGGTCTAAGACATCCCGTCTTGACGTTTCAATAAAAAAGTCTTGGGTGTGTCTGAAAATGGGGTAGACCAACCAAATAGCATGTATAATTGGGAACATCATCATAAATTACAAGCAGGTTAACCAGTGGATTTGGAAGTTCCCTTTTTCAGACAAACCCCCTTGGTTGCGTGGTTGTTGGACTGGAAGTTGGTGGTTATTTCATGTTATGCCCATTTGAAGGTATGATGACCTCGAGTAATTTTACTTTTCGAGAGGGTTGACATGTTGCAACCACCACCAGAGGGAAGTGCAACTTTGTTTGACTATTGCTTGGGATGTTTTCATGATAGTGGGATTTGATTTTTGTCCGTCGCAGCTCTTAGATGATGATTGTGCCCTTGATGTTGTACAAAAGGGGCTGCATCCCACTTGGCAAGTGCTTAATCTCTGTAGAATACTTAATATATGTATGTAATCTATATATATATATACATGTATATACACATTTACAATATAATTATATATAACACTATATAACAATAGATAACCAAATTTCCATATTTATATGGAAATATACCTTGTTACAACCTTGTTAAGGTGGCTTCCTAAAATAGGGCTACCCTACATAATCCAATCGTCGTGGATGACCACGACGTAGTATTGAAACTGGCCCACGGTGACTTGGGTTATCCTCATTTTAAGAAAGCCCCATATATACATACATGGGTCTAGTATGTTACATCATATGATCACATATATACCTTTTACCCTCTATAATATACCATATAGATCATATATTTCTTATATATGGGTGAACATATACCATATATATATATTGATCATACATGGGTTACGTTCACCACTGATTCCGGGTTGGGTTACCCCCGACATCCTGCCAAGCCAAAAACTGGCTCCGGGGATCTAACTGGCTCGGGGATTATTAGGTATAAGTAGGAAGTAGTAACATAACGTATAACCCATAATAGCTGGCCATTAAAAATGCTATGTTCAGGTTTGTGAATTACCAGAATTCAGGCAGAATCTATGGGATATGTACTATTCATTCACGTGTTATAACCCATAACAGGGATACCGGGATACCCATTTACCAAGCACTAAGGATGTGATGGGTTTGGAAATGGGATCAGCCAGTCGCTGCCCTTGGATATGAGGACTTTAACGCAATATATATATATATATATACAGTGCATACTGTAAGCCAATGAATTTGGGTGCGTCCACAATTTAGCGGAAAAGATATCACCTGAATCACTATGGATGTTTTAAGTTTTCCTTGTCCTCCAGCCATTTTTCCATGGTGTATACCTCATTTCAGGATAAAGCAAGGTGGCCAAAAGAAACAACAGCTGCCAGTGGCACGAACGAAAGTGACCTCAAGGACCTTTTGATCCGCTTGGCTTTGGTTCAAGGTAAGTAAACTTGGAGGTCATGATGCTTCAGCCTAGCCCCAAGCTGCAGATCATGGATGATAATGGTTAAAAAAAAAACATGAATCAATAATGTTGCTGACTATCTTGGGAGGGAATATTGAAGTTGCAACTTGAGCCAACTTTTCAGAGATTTGATTCCTTTTGATTGTTCCTTACATGTGTTCCATATTCACAACCGATGTTGTTGGGCAGAGAACTGGACATAAAAACCAGCAATTGCGGTGCGAATCGGACCAAGATTGGTTGCTTGAAACCTGCATTCCTGTTAGATCTTTTTTTTGTGTGGCAAAAACAAAAAAACTCCTTATGCAATGTATCATACAGCAGCAGTTTTGTTCATGTTCAGTGATCTTTCTCTCAATTTCACCTTTTCTTGATGAAATTGACGACCAAACCCGGTACCAGGCCTTCGAAGCGAAGTCGTCCCCCAGCATTGGCTAATGGCCATGGCGGCCGCGAAGCGAAAACGCGATGGGCTCGGAGTCCTTGGAGGGCGATGGGCGATGGGCAGAGTGCCAGGGCAGTGGAGGGGTTCGAATTGGACCCCAGGAAATTGGGGAAATTTCATCATTAGGAATTGGTTATCAGATATAGGAATTTCCTAATCAAATGTGTGGGTTATCAAGAAATGTTTGCATTAGGAATCAATATGGTCATTTCAGGTAGTAACTTTATTGGAGGTAGCTACCATATGAATGTTCCGGCCTAAGGGCGAAATTTCAGGGGATATGGCCGTTTCATTGAAGCGCCATCCGTTGGAGAAGTAGTTTCCCCATCTTCAATTCGGGTGTTTCATCACTGGATGGGTAGTTTAATCATGTTTAAATCCTTTCATCTATAAATGGACCATCACCATCACCAGCAAAAGATTAGAGTTTTTTGTGGACTACCGAAGATTGACCATGGTTTTGCTTCCTGGTGATACGTTTGACATACGTTTGACACCAGGGCCGGTAATTCCTGGGCGCCTCCTTTGGACCCCAGAGAATGGTGTTTAGAGGAGATCCCTTGGATCGGTTGGTGATGCTTTGGAACCTTTATTAATGGTGTTTAATAGTGGTTAATGATGTTTAATGATGGTTATATATGATTGGGTTAATATGGGTTGATATCATGTTTAATGATGTTTATTAATAAGTCCCCTATATGAATGGGTGATTTATGGTTATCCCCACATATAAATGGCTTATAATCACTGGTTGGTGGTGACTGGAACACCAGGGCTGCAGTAATCAGTGTACCCTCTGGTAAACCACCAGTTTGCTATTGAAAATGGCCCAGTCGAAATAGTTGATTTACCCATGAAAAATGGTGGATCTTTCCATAGTTATGTAAACGTTTACCGGAGGGTAATCATGTTTACAAGCCGATTTATGGTGATATTTTATGTGATATATGCAATGGACATATGACCATAACTGGTTGGTGGTTTGGAACCATGGAATTTTATGACTTTCCATTCAGTTGGGAATTTTGTAATCCCAACTGACGAAGTCATATTTTTCAGAGGGGTAAGTATACCACCAACCAGTACTCCATTTGGGAGATGCTCAAAATGAATCCCATCACTCATCACCTTAATATTTTCAATGGAATGTGGAAATTCCCGAATAAAGCATGGTTTCTAGGGAGGTGTTTGCTATTAGGGGGAAGCGATTAGATAATTTATCCCTAAATTGGATGATTGAATACCAAACAGCCATATCCAGCCATAACCATGCCATTTCAAGCGGGGACCCAATGACTTGTGCCGAAAACACGCCTGTGTCTAGCCATCTGGGGCAGGTTTATTTGCAAATGCATATCGTCTCCAAAAAATGTAATGCTTGAATACATCGTAAAACTATACATATAATAGATCTTCCAGGATCTCCCATATCACCATGTATCACCATGTATCACCATGTATCACCGTATATCACCGTATATCATTGATCCCATATTTTGGATGCATCTCCCCTGACATTTAGCCCGTATACATAGGCCTTATATATAGTACGTACCTCCAATTTAGGTACCTGAAATGGCCATTGATCTCCTGAAATTCCCATTGAATATATGATGCTGACTCTTAACATCACATGTTCAGATATGTTCCATTCGAAAATTGATAATGGGGTACACCATGGCACACCCCATATTTTCAGAGTTAAATAAATCATAGTCAACTGATAAATTGGGGATTGATCACCTGAACAATTGCCCTCAAAAACTCCAGAAATTTGTCAACTTACCAGACGGTATCATTCTCATGATATTCCCATGAAAAGAACCCATATTCTTGATGGTTAAATCCATATATGTTTCCCATATGTCCATTGAATATATCACCATGCATACCCTCTGGTAAACTAACATAAGTATGGCAAACCACCATTTTTTTAATGGTAAATCCATTATCCATGGCCATGTTCAATAGCAAACTGGTGGTTTACCACAGGGTTTATGGTTATAAATCATGTTAAATTGACATAGTTTCCCATATTATGGTCATATTTCCATTGAATATATCACATAAAAAATCACCATAAATCGGTTGGCTTCATCCCAATCTCTCCAGTCTCCATTCATTTCCGGCAACCAAGGGGCGCAAGCCCACAGGAAGTGTCCGGCTTCCAAGGTGAAAGTCATCCAAGAAAAGTGGCCCCTGCTTTTCTTCTGGTTTTTATATCTGGTTGGTGGTTTGGAACATTTTATATTTTTCCAGATATTGGGAATAATCATTCTCACTGACTTTCATATTTTTCAGAGGGGTAGGTCAACCACCAACCAGATATGTTTTTATTGTGTTCAAATTGATGCTTTTCTGGATTTCTGGGATGAAATTTTTCTGGATTTTTTTGTGACTTTTTCTTGGGATGATCTCGTGGGTAGCGGTATCCACTGAATTTCTGAACCTTTTTGGATGACCTGTTTTTAAAAGGGGCCAGAGAGCAGCCTGTATGTCTAACACATGTTATTCATGATTGAATCCTGAAAAATTGGGATATGATTGGTATATAAACTATAAAATTGGGAAAACAACTGGTTGGTATACGAAAATACCAACTATTTGTTCAAAACTATAGTCATGGGTATGTAAAGACTGGTATCCAACTGAATATTTCAATCAAAGCTTTCACCGAGCTGAACGCAATGACAAACTTGACCAGACATTGTTCCGAAGCACTAGCAGATCTTACAGATGGAACGTGGAGAATATGGTGGTTTCAAATTTTTACCCTCTGGTAAATTAACATAGACCTTGAAAATCATCCATGTTTAGTGGTGTCACTAATCTTCCAACCCCTATCTGGCAGGGTCTATGTTAATTTACTGGAGGATATAGATTAGAGTCCCAGGTGACCTGTATATTTTTCAGAGGGGATTTTTCTCAACCAACCACCTAGCAGAATTCTTGGCCAGGAGAGTTCAGGAGAAAAACGAATCTAACATGGTGCAGGAAGAACCAAACATTCTGTGACATCAAACGGTAGGAATGAATCCCTGATGTTGTTTTGGGTTGATTAGTTGATTAAGATGATAAAGATCCTCAGATAATACAAGAATAATACGATAATTTTTAAATCCTCAGGCCCTAGTCACAGCCGCTTTGACTTTCATATGCTAAAGCATGCTAACTCGCTGAGGCCTATTCCATCACCCATTGACATAACCGGCAAATTGGGCATTGGCATTGTTTTTCTTCCAACAAAATCACAGATTTCAAAGGGATAAAACAATTACCATCTGGTTATTTGACATAGCCATGGAAAATGGCCCATTTTTAGTAGGTAAACCATCTATAAATGGGCCATCTATACATATCTATACCATGGCTATGTTAAATAACTAGAGGGTAAAAACTCAGTATCCTCCCTATGTTTGATGCCTGAAATCACCAATGTGTTCGGTGAAATCCCGTGAAATCTGTGATTGATACTGAGGCCCGATGGGGCTGCGGGCATTCAAGTCTTCCGCGCTGCAATCAAGGACAATCGTCATTGTTTTTTTTCAGATTTTTAGCAAATAGAAAAGTAAATAGTGGGGTAAAAATCAAAAAAAATGTTTAGTTCCCTAAAAAAAGAGAATAGAAAAGTAAACATCCAACAGTAAATAGTGGGAAAAATCCTGTTCTATCCTTTGTGGGGTGCGCGAAATGCCCACTGGTATGTTGATGTTTGAGTATGACGCAAATGATTACTACTGATTATATATAGAAATATATGTAAAATGCATTTTTTAATACCTGATGGCTAGTAGCTTGTATATACAGTTATATACAGATGTTTAATGATTTTATGGAACATTCAGATTAGAACATCCCCTCTGCATGGCCCTCTGAAGAGGGCTTCAACATCAATGCCTTCAGCAAACTTCGGATGGTGGATGGGATTGGAAAAGCAATGTACCGCGAAAAATTTGAGTTGGATTTTACGAACTTCTCAATGTTGAAGTGGGTGGATTAGTTGGTTAAGTATGGATAAGTTCCAATAGTTCCAATAGTTCCATGTAGTTGGATTGTTTGGAGGTAGCTCACCATGTGGTCCCTTTGGGATTCTGCCCCTCAACTACAACGGCCTTGTTTCGGCCTGGAGCAGGATCTCGACACCAAATCTCAGTCGAAGATCAAAAACTTGACGGTGCGTCATGGCCAGCGGGGCCAGCGGGGTTTTGTTGATGATGATATTCTACTAATAGTAATAATTATGATAGTGATACTGATAATAGTAACTTTAGTAGTAATAATGGTGGTGATACTACTCGCCCAATACGGATGAAATAAGCACATTGTAGACGATCAGTCGGTGTTTCACCCAGCGCCCCCCTTAGATCCCTGGCTTTTCGACCCCCAATGAAGGGATGCCCAGTCAAGTTTCATAAAAACTTTCCATGGTAACTTCTCACAACAATACTAAGACAGTGACAGTGATAATAGATAGGAATAATTAATAGTTCTCAAAGATAATGGATAATGGATAATGGATAATATATATATATATATATTATATTATATATATATTATATTATATATTATATAATATATATATATTATATTATATATATATATATATTATATATATAATATATATATATATTATAATATGTATATATTATAATATATCGTGATGACACTGATAATAGATAATAATAGTCCTCAAATGCTTCATGTATGAACTATGATAACAACATCGACCCCCCAAAACGACCCAAATGTGGGTCAATATGTCCATACATTTAGCATATGGGAATACTAAAGTTTCCTACACAGTTTGCATTTCGCAATTTCCATACAAGGTGGGATCCCCTAGTTATAATTTGGTCTACAAACCCCATCAACTATATATAGTTATTATTTATATATATATATAGCATAAACCCTGGTTAACCAAAGGAACTAAACCGACTTAGCAATTGTTTGGGGGGCCCCAGCAAAGTATGTTTTTTTGTTCCCTCTTCAAACAAAAATATCGGATTCCAAGTTCCAAACCACTTCTCCAGCCCTTTTCCACATCATAGTTGGTCACACTTTCACACTTTCCGATTCACAATAATCAAAATTCCCCCGCAAAATCTCCCCCGTTCATATTTTCCACACACCCCAATTTACTGGTGCTAAACGCAGGGAATTTTCGGGAATGATCCCAGTCATCGCTAGTTTCATAATCCCAGCAACCTCCAGCAACCCATCCAGCAACCCTACGTATAAAACGCACCAGGAAGTCATTAATAATGAATAATGATTGACCTGGGGATTATTATAAACTGGTAATGGTTAATAGATGTTTTCATAGTGGTTTTTACCTTATAACAACGATTTGCGATTAGTAATGTTATGGCTGGGATGTACAGATATGACTGGGATCATCCCAGCTGGTGTTTGATGTGGCGATGCCTCAGGATCTGGCGCTGCAACTTTATGGCGATGCCTCAGGGATTGTCCAGGCCGGATTTCGAGGGTTGAGGCTACGCCTCAAAGATGGCGGATTGGAGTCGTTTAACATGGTAATAACATCATTTAACACATGAAATTCATGGAGTTGGATGATGGCTGATATGGCTGTAAATAAATAATGGGGCATCTAACTCTGAAGCATCTAACTCTGAATTTATAGCCAATCTTCTTATTAGAATTGCTCTTTGGGAGGTATTAAATCTCATTAGACGAGCCGCTCATGATGGGTACTGGGTGCCCACATGAATCGTAGCTGGTTTTGAAATGTTCGCGACTTACGAAACCAACATTGACTTTACCCTCTGGTAAACTAACATAGCTATGGAAAATCACCATTTCTAATGGGTAAATCAACTACAAATGGCCATTTTCAATAGCTATGTTTATTTACCAGAGGGTAATCATCAAAAGCAAGGACTCACGCAGTGAATAGTGGATATCGCCGCATCTATACTTAGTAACTGCTACATGGCTGTTTCAGAAACCAAAAGCCAGGGTTGAACCAACCAAACATAGGGACATGACACAATGAAAGATAAATCCCAAATCGACTTAGTAAAGGGCTAGTACCCTCTGGCAATCAAACATGGCAGTGGGGGATTGTCCAATGCCGTGGTTGATTACCGGAGAGTAAGCGGGTTTGTTACACAATGGGACTCGGACAGCGGGCAAGGCAGGTACCTCGAGGGCCCATTGTCGGTACCTTTTTCCTGTAACGAGTTTCGAGGCAAATTCCAAGGTTGAGATTAATCTTGAAGGGTTGAGACAAGTTGAATCTTCTACTTGGTAAATCGGGAAACCAACATATCGCATATCATATATTATATATTATATATTATATATTATATGTATACTTTTTTTTCTTAGATGGTCGTCGGAGAATGATCATTTCCACGGAATTGGAGTGCCTGTAACTTGGCATCCCAGATCTGCCAGCCGTTCGAATGGTGGAAGAAGATCATTTTATTGAAGTTGATGTCTTGCACAGCTAGCTGATGATGAATGAATGTAATCTGAGCACAAATGATAGGAGTACTATTTAGTACTTGCTGATACTTGTTGCCATCAATTCAGCAGCCTTTTTCAGCTTGAGGTGGCAAAGTGTAGATGTTTACGGACGTGCACCTGATAACATTTCCAGGGTGTGACCCTTAAATCTGGTCTTGAAGCGGGTCAAACCTGTCAAGCTTTTCTACATGTTCAAACCAGCACAAACTGGGATGATATGAGAAATAAGACCCACTTAACCTGAATCTCTACATGGCCCCTTTCGGATTCGGCCATGGGTCAAAATAGTCAGACCTTGTTATTTACGGAATTCGGTGAGTTTTAGATTCGCTGCCAAGCATCCTGGTTTTCATATTTCTTGGCTGTGAGGCTATACCAAATCACCAATTATGCTTAGCTGTCCTACTTATTGTACCTGGGATTGATATACCTGTTTATATCTCCAGTCCATCATGTTTTTTTTGTTGGTTACACCATATACACACATGCTAATACGCATGTGTTTGGATTCGGATTATTTGTTTTATACATATTACCCTCTGGTACGTCAAGATAGACCCTGAAAATCACATTTGTTTAGCTGTTTCACTAGTCTTCCAAGTCCTATTCATAGCAAACTGTAAACGTTTACCGGAAGGTAACCACTATTGTTTTTCCATATTATTAAGCCATTATTAACCCATCATTAACCATTATTAAGCCAGTATGAATCACTGTTCTTTTCCCATTAACCCTCGAATCACCAACCACATCTCGATCTAAATCGCCTCTGAAACCGGTCTGTCTCAGACCGTGGCGGATGAGATCACGGGAGCTTCCCCCGAGAGGCGCTCGGGGCTCTCGGGAAATGGGATATGCAACGGGGGGTCTATTTGAAGATGGATCGAACCCCCGGCCCCTAACAACAGGGATGTTGTTAACAATAGGGATAATGTTATAAATAACTGTAACATAACTAACAAGTTTTTTTGGATATCATGTTGTTTTTGTTCAGGCTATTCATGGGATGAATGGGGAAAAACATAGAAACACCACCAAATGGAGGTGTCCGAAGTCATGTGGGTTACCCGCAAACCATCCAAGTCATGGATGACAATCTGAGTATGGATCCTCATGTTAGGAAAACCCGCAAGTGGGTATATCCCATTTATAATTAGTAATTAAGACAACTAACCATGATTGGTGATATAGATTGATATCGATTGATATAGATTGATATAGTAGAAACGAGAAATATGAGACCCAGGATGTCTGGATGCATTGGACTTGTGCTCTTGTTGTGTTGGGCCGGGCCTGCTTAAAAGGGGGCCCGTGACCACTAAACTGCACAAAGATTCGTCATTTTTTGAGATACCATAGCCCTAGTTTTTCAGTAAGCAATCAGAATCTATGGATACTACTGAAAAAACGTTTGACAAATATGTTTAGTTGAAGAAACAGCTGGAATTTCAACAAACCATGGAAAGTATCTTAAGGCCTTAAAGGGTGGTTATACTCTTTGGTTGTTGGTTGATTGGTCGAAACCGGCTAAGCAGATAAAAAGGGTTAAGGATTTCAATGAGGAAAGTAAAAATAATCTCACAGAAAGGATGTCAATGGATTCTAAATCAAAACGGTAACAAACTTCCCATTTTCAACCTCTTGGTCAAGTCCATTCGGCACCTCAGAGGCACGATTTGTTGGGATCAGTGGAAAGATACCCTCTGGTTATGTCAAAATAGCTATTGAAAATGACCATAGAAATAGTGGATTTTCCCATTAAACATGGTGATTTTCCAGTTTGCAAACTGTAAACGTTTACCAGAGGGTATGTTGATGGATGTTGATGGTGATTTGCAGTAGTTTTTTGGGGATTGAGGATTTTGACCTATAACAGAGGGGGTGAGCAACGCAAAAGGTCATCCCATCCAGTGGCGAAACTTCAGCATACCAGCTGTGGCGATGAGTCAAGGGGATTGCCGTCTCTATGTCTATGTGCATCTGACATGCTATGTGTTTATATAATATACCCTCTAGTAGTTTAACATAGCGAACTGGAAAATCACCATGTTTAATGGGAAAATCCACTATTTCTATGGTCATTTTCAATAGCTATGTTAAATTACCAGAGGGTACAATATGTAATTGATTGTAAGTGTATGTATACGTATACAATCTGTGCATAACTATATATATATTATATATATATTGAATACAGATTATATTATGATCCTCAAGACCATGAGAACTCCTGCAAATCATCCATCAGCATAAGCTTTTCGGCCAGGATCCAGCCACTTCTCTTTGTGGTCGACAGCATCCTGAAGAAGGCGAGCGTTTGGGGCGCGTTTGGCACCAACGACAATGACGGATTTGAGCCAGAAAAACATGGTGTTTATCATGGTTTTAAGCAGAACTCATAGAGGGATTTGACCCAACAGGAGAAATGGCCTTTGTTTGTCCATCCTTGAAATATTTGGGGAAAATGAACCATCAAAAAGGGAGTTGAAACGGTTAACCCTCATCAAAGATGAGAGACTTCACCCCAGATTGACATCGTGCTGGGATCATGTTTGGAATTTCTGAAAATAATTATGGTGAAAAGTCAGCAAACTGGATAACTCGTGCCGACCACTACGACCTCACTGGAATGATGATTGGTATTGATAAGGGTAACTATCCCAAAATAGACACATGTCAGATTAGTGAATGAATAAGAGTTATCCACATGAATCAGTTCATCAGTTCGAAACGATTTTTTTTTTCGGAGCAGAACATAGCTTGGTAGCTCAACACTGATCAATCTATAAGGTGGTCCACCCCAGTGATGGAGTTAGTCAATTGGCATCTTGGCCATTTCTGATAGCTAAGGTGGTTTAGTTCACTCGGTGAATTCTATCGTTTATGGTAGATATACCCTCTGGTAAACATACAAAAAACTATTGAAAATGGCCATTGATAGTTGATTTAGCCATTAAACATGGTGTTTTTCCATAGTTATGTTAGTTTACCAGAGGGTAATTATTATAGTCGCAGTTCCTTTACCAGCACAAGCTGCTTTGGCCCGACATATCTACCTCAATGACCAGAAGGTGTATGTGGATCTCTCACTACGATTGGACTTCAGCCAATCAGTGATAGCGGCCGCCATCTCTTGGAAGGGTGCAACTGATTTTGCAGCTCTGCCAGCAGCAACCAGAGATCTCAATCGTCAGGGACAGAGCCATTGCTGAATCTACTGCAGCTGGAAGACTGCCGCAGCTGAGACACGTGCAAATATGTGGGTATGGGTCAAAATTAGGTACCCCAATAATTGGATGGTTAATACTAAACTAGACTAACATCTGTGGTCCCCTAGGTCTTCCATTTTGACCCACATCCATGTGTCCATGCTACGTAGCAATCGTGCTTTGGTGGCAAGATTCAACAAGACCTGAATTGTTCGCTTTGATTTTGAATGAAGTGGCTCCGGCTGTTTGCACTCGTTTGATGTGTGTTAAAAAACCTCTTGAAGAGGTTTTTTCTGCTGTCAACCTGCTCAGCCCAATGACCAGAATTCTAATGGTAGATATAACTATCAACATATTAAGTATAGTATTCTCTGGGTTATAAACGATCCAAAATACTAGGACCCACCTTGTACATCATTAAGCAACCACTATCGAAAATTCCATGGGTTTCTCAAGATGGATCTACACATCAAGGTATTTTAGTGCAGGGTATAAACCAAGGTATATCAAGGTATATCCCAGTAAGCTTATTGGTTCTATTGGTTGTATATCCCACTAGATTCCACTAAATCCCCAGCATATCCCCAGCATATCTCCATTATGTTCCCTTTATATCCTTTTCAGATCCCACGATTACTGCAATTTAAGATATACCCACATCATACGAAGTTATGATGGCATGGTACAGGGGTTATATCCCAACTTAGGGAGGTGAATACCCATTGATACCCATTGATACTCCCACCTGCCCCCCCAGTATTACTGTATCCATGGCAATATATGTCAATGGAAAACAATAACCCACCCCTTAAATATGTGATTTGGGTAGGTCACGTTGTAAGAACATGTTTCCACAAACATTTTTTTTCATAGCTGATCATAATATGAGTGACGGTTTTTATTGAATTCTGAAATGTCTATATAGGATCTGGGAGCTATCCTCAACCTTGAGAAATCTTAAGAAGGTATCCTTCTTGTTCAGGAGGCTTCCTCCTGGGTCCTGTGAAGGGAGTCTTCTTCTTTAGGGTTTCGGGCCCCAAACCCGGTGTGGTTTTCCCAATTCAGATGTCCATTTGGAGGAGATTCCCCTAGCCATGTTTGACACCAGAGGGTAACTCCACGAGATCATCCCCTTTATTATCCCATTATCCCATTCTTAGCCCTATGAAACCATCTCTGGTTGGTGGTTTGGAACATTCTTTATTTTCCATAATATATACATATATATATACATATATATATTGGATAATCCTTCCCATTGACGAACTCATATGTTTCAAGATGGTTAAAACCACCACCAACCAGATATTTTTATGACCACGTTTCCCGACGTTTCGAAAAAAATCTTCTCTTTGTTGATGGTCACAGCAGTGACAGCCAGCTTTGTGTCAGCTCGATGAATCGCTCAGGTGGGCAAAGACTACAAGGTTCACTTTGCTGATCGACTGCCCAATGCGTTAAGCGCCTTAGCGATGGAGATTTTACCGCTGAACCCAACAAACCAACATGGGTGATGATTTGGTCACCTCAAAATCCAACAGTTTAGAGCGTTAATCCCACCCTTTAAAGGGGCAAACTCAAATTGGTTCAAAGGCGAATCTTATTTTTGATACCAGGTTAGATTACTGTCGCGCATACCTAAAGCATCTTGGATCCATATTGTTCATAGTTAAATCACGATTCTTGATACATAATGAGTTTATATAATCCCTATGTTGCATCGTTGAAACTATGTTTTCAGAATTAAATCACCATTTTTCTTTTCATTGAATCCCCAAATTTCAATATGTTTCATAGTTTATCCCCAAATTTCAATGTGTTTCATAGAAAAACCATGAAAAAAATCAATATTTGTCATACTTAATCACGTTAATCCCAACATTTCATCGTTAAATCATAGCTAAATCATAATTAAATCCATCTCTTGCCCAGCCCCGTCATGACGTTTGGCCGCCGAGGAGCGGCGTGTCACAAGTCGGACCTGGAGGGTCGGAATTGGTTCGGGAAGCACAGCTGATGGACATCGAAGTTAGGGTTTCATTGAACAACCATAGTTGAACACAGTTTTATACGTGTATATCCTCATATGTCTATATGATATTCTATATATGATATATGATATTATATATATATATATATATTATGTCTATGTATCTGTTATATGTCTTCAATTATTTTTGAGTTGTATATACCAATATCTTCCCAGTTAGATATGAATCATTTCTATGGGTCATGTGGGCTCTCTCTGGGATGCCCGGCATCCCGCGTCACTCGGGAGGTAAAAATCCCTTGGAATTGGTGAGTTTACCACATGACATCTTTTAAAAAAAAAACGAAAAGATTCAATGAAATACATCCCCAATCTATTTTTTCAGAGGTTAATTCCACCTTTTCACCGTTGTTTTTCTTGTTTTTTGAATAAAACGGTCAGAAAAAAACATGGGCGTTTCAGGCGCGACGGGTTGCTCAGGTTGAAGCGAATGGTGCAGGAGTCCTGGCAGAAGCACGAGCTCTTGTGGCTCAGCTCAGAGGGACCGGACCGTCAGAAGTCGCAGCATCAGGGATATTGGCGTTTGGATGATCCCCCTTGGATCCATAGACATCAATGGGTGAGTCGTTACCTCGAAAAAATGGGATGGGTGATGTTCCCAAACCGAAAAAAAACCAGTTACCCTCTGGTAAACAGCCACATAGCTATGGAAAATCACCATTTTTCATGGGAAAATCCACTATTTCTATGGTCATTTTCAATAGCTATGTTAAATTACCAGAGGGTATATAAATCAAATTATGTGGTCTCAGAGCAGGACAGGTGCTGCAAACCATCAACGGCCAGCGCCCATCCCGAAGAGACTTGACCTTGAAGGACCGTCAGCTCACTCTCACGTTCGGTTATGGGCCTGCGGCATCTGGTGTCTCCTCTGTAACAACGTTCGATCTCTGAGCGATTCATTAGATGAGAACGGCACTTTTTGCAATGATGCTCACATTCAGGCAACATATACCTCTTTGATGACCCAGCTTGCCATTGGTCTTGTATCCGACCCGAACACAGAGAAGGCAAAGCGAGGAGGCACTGGCAAACAAGTCCTCTGATGCTCCTGCTTCTTCAACTATACCTTTCTGAACCCTTTGCCAAGGAGCGATTGCCGTATGACCATATGACCATTATAGTGATATTTCATAGGGATATAACCAACGATGGGGATCCAACAGGGACATAACCCATTGTAACACTGAGATAACTTGGGTTTGAAAATGGTGATGTACATATATATATATGTATACATATTCATTGTATATGGGGATTAAATGGGTATTAAACTCAGCAACACCAAGGACCAAGGGTGCAACCAATCCATATTTATTGCTATTGGGGGTATGTACTAACCAACTTTACCCTGCAAATACTTGGGGATACAGTTCCAGTGAACTAATTGCCCAACTTATGGGCCAGTAAATCCTCAAAGTCGTGGATCATTTCAGACCCAAACAGAGCAATTTGGTGGCTTCATTGCTGCCAATGGTTGATCCATTCCCAATATGTTTAGGACTCAAAATGCATGGAGACGACCTTTGGATTGCCACATGATGACCTCAAACAACCAAAGTGGCTCAACGGGAATGGCTCAAATATATTCAAATATGATATAGCAGCATTGATACAGTTCAAAGGTTCTAATTCCAAACATGGACAACATCGCCTAATGAAACGCCTACGGTGCGCTTGCGCATGGCTACACCCAACCCCATCTTGGGCTTGCCAGGACGGTATGTCTCAAATATTGGTTGGATGGTTTACACTAAAGCCATTATGGTTACAAACCAACATTGGTGGTACTATATTGCAATATTGATGAATGTACGTAAAGCAATTATAAACCACCCATATTGATGGCTTGTACTATTTTATACAACCCATTTATGGTAGAAATTTGAGGATGGATTACTATTATATTGCTTTACCAACATTGTTAATACTTCTTGTACTCAAACGTGGCTGGCTGGATTTTCTCCACTGTACATGGAGCTTTCCAGCTGGGAAAAGCATCGAAAATGATATGAGTGATTTTCCAGCAAGCCACGTTTGATTGCCGGAGAGTAGTTATTAATACTAGTGTATGGCTCTGAATATGTTCTTTCTATTGGTTACTAAAAATGTTGGGTTCAAAGCTTTGGCTTATAGTGACAATATTACCCTGGTTGGTGGTTTGGAACATGTTTTTTTCCCATTATATTGGGAATTTCATCATCCCAACTGACTTCCGTCATATTTTTCAGAGGGGTAGATTGAAACCACCAACCAGGCGATGGTACTAACATAACTATGGAAAATCACCATTTTTCAATGGGTAAATCCACTATAAATGGCAATTTTCAATAGCTATGTTAGTTTACCAGAGGGTTTATGGTTATAAATCATGTGAAATTCCCATAGTTTCCCATATTATGGTCACATGTTCATTGAATATATCACATTATACCACCAACCAGTACCCCCCAACTAACCCTTTGACCATGTCAAGAAACTGACTGATTCGACCAGTGCCTGAGGCCCCTGAGTGCCTTCGACAATCTGAACGCGGTCTTCAAGACGGAGCAGGCCCGAGAAACAAGACGTTGGCCATGTAAAATCCCTTATAAATGGAGGTATCTAGCTGGGAAAATCATCTATAAATGGGCCATGTTCCATGGCGATGTTAAATAACCAGAGGGTATATGATTTCCATGATATTCAATAGTCACCAACTATAAGTATTTATAGTCAGTATAGTTGGTTTATACTAAACCAACAAAACAAGTATATATCATTTATAGTTGCCATTCTATTTTTTAGATATATCAGCCATTATAGAAGCCATCATTAGTTGATAGCTGGGCCCCTACAACCCAGGACCCCACCTTTTTGATCACCATTGGTGAGTGGACTAGGGGAATCATCTTTGTGGACTTTCTAGGTGACTTAAATTGATCCAGGAACCATTGAATAGAAAAAATATATCCAAGAAATTCTAGGTATATATTGGTATAATATCTAAGAATTTCTAAGAAACATAATTGATCTAGGTTGGTGATTGAAATTGATCTAGGAATAACCATTGAATATCACATCTAGTTCTGTAGTTATCTAAGAAATTCTAGGTATATAGTCTGGTTGGTGGTTTGGAATTTGTTTTCCATGAAGGAATGTCATCATCCCAACTGACGAACTCATATTTTTCAGAGGGGTAGGTATACCACCAACCACTTAAGGATTTATGTACATGGAGCTATTGGAGATAGTTACAACAGTCAACGTTTTTGATTTAAATTTTTGTAGTCACAGAATCATGCTGGAAAATAAAACGGTTATCTGACATAAAAAGGTTATACTATGACCCAACAAAAATGTGTTTGCCTTTGAGGTCAGTTTCAGATCCTCCGAATGACCAGTTTTCTGGGCCCAAAGGGTTTTGCGCCCAAGACCCACATCACCATGAGATACACCCAGAAAATAGACCCCTTATTGAACAATAATGATTCATTGGTTTCTAAGCCTGAACAAATTCGGGTTTCAGACTGGTGAAGCATCAAAATCATGACCCTCGATCCTCGGCCTAATATTTTATTGTTCCCCAAAAAAAAAAACAGAAAAGTCTTCCGTTTTGACGCCTAAAGTACTGCCATGTTTAGATTTACCCTCTGCTCATTTAACATAGCTATTGAAAATGTCCCAGTCGAAATAGTTGATTTTCCCATTAAAAATTGTCATTTTCAATAGCTATTTTGACATAACCAGAGGGTAAATCTATAGATTTATCAACCAAATCCCATTAAAAGGGATTTACACATCTGTTTTGGCCACTGTGTCTGTAATTTGGCCACTGCGCTTTTTGGGTTTTCCAAGCCTGGTAGCTTGGTGTTTCTCCGCCCATTTTGACAATCCCAGGGGTATCAGATGACCGGAAGCTATCACTGCTAAGGAAAGGCAAGGGAGATATGTTTTGCTAATGGGTGTTGGTTTTCTGTTTTCCCTAACATGCTTTCTATAGGAAGGGCATGATGTTCATATCAGATTACCATGGGTTTCTGAGACCATTTGATGTCCACTTGCTCAGCATCTAGGAGTGTACATCCATTTTGTTGGTCGATTTGTCAATGAAAAAATGCCCTCTGGTAATTTAACATAGCTATATATAGCTATATATAGCTATGGAAAATCAGTAAGGTAAAGCAATATCACCATAAATCTGGGTAAATTATAACGACCCCACTGCGACCTCACTGGAATCATGGCTAATAAGGGAAATCATCCCCCAATGGCCGAACTATTCAGGTTAGTGAAATATTATAATTTACCCAGATAAATCATCAATAAATGATCCATGCCATAGCTATGTTAACAGGGTTAGCCTTGGCCGCTCTCAAGGCACCCTTTGCCATGCCGTGACTGGACCGCAAGAATTGAACTCTGGAAGTCTTTCAAGTCTAACTTGTTTACTCAGAATGTCATAGACTATAGACATCTATAGAAACTCACTAATGTGGTTAAAACAATAATAAACCATCCCCCAGTCATCACCATTTTTGTAGGTGGTTTTTGAACCATCAAAAATGGGGTTGTTTATGATTGTTTTACCCACATTAGTTATAGAAACTCACCAAAGTCATGAAAAATTCCCAAGTGACTCAGAAGCGCGAGCGATTTTTCGCAAGATGCTCCTCCCCACGGGCGAAATGATCCGTGAGAACAGAGTCTACTTGGATACGAGTTCCGGTTACAACGTGTTTGATAACCTAAATATGTTTGTGGAATATCCTACATATCTATTATGTAATTATGTGTATAATTATATGTATATATGCATATATATATATATATATACACGTATATACATAAGTATATATTTTATGTATGTATTTTACAGCTATATATATATATAACTGGGCGGCCACTGCTATGAAGCGTTGTGCGTGCGTCGCTTGACCGTATCCTGTGGTGCTACTGACTGCCTCAATCATTGTGCGTGTTGCTGGTTCTTGGTTCTATTGGATCTTGCATTCGCATTTGGACAGATGAACCTCGATGATCAGTAGCATGTTCTTGTTTATCAACACCATGATTGCCCAACAGCATTTTCATGAAGGTCCTGTCCCAGAAAATCCGAATGACTCATGGATTCCCCTTGGGTGAATTGATGTTAATTGTGGTTTCCTCACTAGAAACTGGGAGGATGAAAGTGAGTCATTTGATGGTCTTAGTTAGCTCCAAACACCACGGCCAAGGATGATGGGAGTGCCGGGAATGCCGGGAATGCCACAGGCCCTGCGGGAGGATTTGAGGACTGGTGTGCCGCTAGCGTGCTATGAAGAAATCTGGAAATGGGTGTCTGGTAGGTATTTGTTGGATATTTGTTGATTTATTAAATAGATTCAAATAGATCAAATTCTGATATATTCATATAGGTTCATTGTATATATATATATACATATTCCAGTCAGAAGGAACTACCATCCCAACGATCAGCTTCAAAGATCCTCCCAGTTTTGTTGCTTCTTGGGCTGGGTGAAACTGCGCAACCGTATTTGTAGGTTATTTGTAGGTTAACCATCTGAAAACTTAAGATTGTAATGATTAAACCACAAGCTTGTGTCGGTTAAAGCAGTTTTTTCTGTGGTCAAATCAGAATTTTCTTGGAGACTTACTTTCGGTGGGCTCAACCCTGTTTTTGTGAGCAACACCTGTTCCGTTTTGTTGTTTGTGTGGCGAGTTTTGCTTGTGAAGAGACCTGCAACCCGAACTTGTCAGGGTTGAACGCGGATGAACTAATCGACCTTGCAACATCGAATCCGCATAGAATGGGCTGACAATTTATCATCGGGAGTCCAACATAGCTGTGGAAAACCGCCGTTTTGAATGATGAATGGTAAATCATCTACAAACAGGGCCATTTCTCTACAGCTACGCTTGATACGGCTTGATTACCAGAGGGTATCATCATTTTCCCAAGTATACCTCATGAATCTCATGATATTCCCATTATAATCCACTACCAGTATTTTTGATGGTAAAATCACTTAAATCTCAATTACACCTTAGAGGTAATGTGGTGAAACCTTGATTTTCATCTCAGCTTCAGGCGCCAATGACTCCCATGACGCCAATGACGCCAATGACTCCCGTGCGAAGCCCATGACCGTAGCTGGATGCTTTCGAATGGAAAATCCGGAGAAATACGGCTGGATGAGAACTGGGGGTATCCCCGGGATTAGACCTCCATACCTTCCAGGTTGATGGTTATATAATGGTTAATGATGGTTAATGACTGGTTAATCCAGGTTTCCAACGTTTTTCTTTTTTCGATGAATATGATTTGTTGATTCTGATGTGTGTTGTTCTTTCCAAAGCACCCATTTTTGATGGTCAATAGCCCCCCGTCGGAGTTCCTGGCATCGGGTTTACCTCAAAGATCTGAATCTGTCACATCCCACCCATGGAATACTCCAATGGCCAGGGGAATATGAGGTTCCAAGCCATGAAATTTGGGGGTACCCTCTGGTTATGTCAACAGTTTGCTATTGAAAATGACCCAGTCGAAATACTGGATTTTCCCATTGAACATGGTGATTTTGCATAGTCATGTTAGTTTACCAGAGGGTACCCTAGTTTCAGACACACCCAATTTTTGGTGTGCGTGCTGCGCTTATTTTCTTTAAAGGATGGATAGTATCTAAGATTCGCATGATGTTCTGTTCAATCTTTGGGATATTCACTCCGGCACCATTGTTTGAGATGTTTTACCCTCTTGAATTCAGCATAGCGCATTCACGTAGCATATTATATACAATATATGTATGGTTCTATGTACAATATACATATATAATTATATATCCATGTAATATATCCATGCCATCTATAGATGTTTAGATAGATGGTTCTAGATGTATTTTACTATGCCATCCATCTAAACATCTCATGGCATAGTAATTCTCAGTGCCTCGCTGAGGCTCCACCACCACCACCTCCAGCTGGGACCTCGGTACCGGACCACCGGACCAGGGATCACCCAGGGATATTGTGTATAGTATATGTATATATATATACTGTATATGTGTATATATATATACTGTATATGGATATAATATCCGGATATATGAGATATCCCGAGTGATAGCTTGTAATTCAGTTGCTAAGTGGGCTGCAGATCCAGGTATGTTGATAAAAGCTTGGAGGATTCAGCAACAGATGCGGGAGTCAGCAACACGAGATATACAAAGAATTGGATGATAGGAAAAATTTCACCGGAAAGCCCTTTCAGATCTTGATGGTAAAAACATGGTTAATACAAAGGTCACGGTGAATCCAACCATTTTTTTCCATCATGGCACCTGGCTGCCTGGATTCAGAGCTTTGGCCCAAACGGTGGGAGATCCTCACGGTCTGATGCTGAAAAAACAGGCCATAGTCAGAGATGTTACCCGGCCTGGTAAACGATGATGTCTTCCCCTTACCCTCATCAAAAATATACCATAATAATGGCTAATAATGGTTAATAATTGTTACCTTCTGGTAAACTAACAGTTTGCTATTGAACATGGCCCATTTATAGGTGATTTACCCATTAAAATGTTGATTTTCAATAGCTATGTGAAATTACCAGAGGGTATCACTACGAGTCACTACCACTACCATGTTCAGCAACTACATGCGATGACTCTGATATGAATCGTGGCCGTGCCCTCTTGGACTCTTGGAGTGTACTACGAATCAGCCTTTGTCACGTTTGAATACGCCTTGGACTTTTGTAGGGAACTAAAAAAACCGACCGGCACTCTCCGGTAACTCAGCCTGGCCATGGAAAGATCCTGATGTTCTACCCTCTGGTAAACTAACATAGCTATTGAAAATGGCCATTTATAGTGAGTTTTCCCATTGAAAATGGTGATTTTCCATAGTTATGTTAGTTTACCAGAGGGTATCCATCTATGGTTGATTTTCCGGGACTTTACCCAGCATGGCATCTGTGATTTGCGACTGTGGCAAGACGGTCGCTACCTTTCTCTCCAGGACTGAATGCACAGCCCAGGCATAAAGTAAGTGGTCGATAGCCCATGAAAGTAACCCTTATTATATATGAATATATGTATTTATATCGAATATAATTATATATATATATATATTAAAAGATAGGTATTATATACGATATATATATATATATACAGTTTATGCATATGCAAAAAAGGTAAAACTGGTTGTTCACCTCTGTTTTCGTGCGGAAATCTGGTCGAATCCAGTAACAAAAAGCCACCCCGGTAGTTGCTTGATATCCACATGTTTGTTGTTCGAATCCCTTTACTGTCTGTGAAGATCAGAGTTTATAAGTTCTGTTTGGTAAGATCCACATCTTGTTTGTTTGGACGCTCGTTTCTGTTGGTTTGTGTCCTGTTTGTTTCTTTTTGGTATCCCTTTCATTGGGTAGTTGAAACCTGCGGAAAAACGTGTTTGTGTTGTCTCTTTTTCTTCAAAGATGCTGATATCCTAGATTAGAACTGGCGATTTCCCAACCAACCAGCTCAGCCAACCCCCAGATACCATTGAATGATGATGAAATAGATTAAATCATATTTTTGATGATGAACTCCCACATGTGGCTCACTTAATCCCCATTTTGGTTGCTTAAATCCCTAGAGTTTTAATGGCTTGTTCAATCCCCATTTTGGGCTGGGTTCATCCCACCCTATATCAACTGTATCCCTATATACTTAACAGCTGGTTGGTGGTGACTGGAACCATGGAATTTTATATCACTTTCCATTCAGTTGGGAATTTCATAATCCCAACTGACGAACTCATATTTTTCAGCTGTAACTTCTATAACTGGTTGGTGGTTTGGAACATTTTGATTTTTCCATAATATATGGGATAATCCTTCCCATTGACTAATATTTTTCAGAGGGGTAGGCTCAACCACCAACCAGATAATTCAATAGCTATTTTCACAGCGCAGGAGACCGGTCCACGCCTTGGAATGTTTCTGCTGCGACTGCTCCACACGTGCAGCCTTTGTCAAAGCGGCGCTGGCAAAAGCGCCGCTGACAGCGGTCGTGGATCCGACTCCGGTGGCGCGCACCGGTGAAGGGGAGATTGATGGGTGAATTTTTACTTTCAGCAATGCCTAGAATATTTGGGTAAATCAAATATTAAAGATTCATGAATGAAAAAGCCACCCATCAATTTGGGGTAAATATGTGGGTCCCATATTTAATTTTCTTAAAGACGAAAAAAACTCAAGTCACCATGTTTGTTTTCTGGTCCATGACTTGGATTTTGGGATGATCCTGGAATGACTGTTGTCTGTGTTGAAACCAGCAAAATCACTTGAGATGATATAGAACTAGAGGGAATCAATAGCTGAAAATCATTGGGGAAGGCCCCAACTGAGATCTTCCATCATTTGATGAGGGGTTGAATAGACTAAACTCATCTAAACATTATGGTGGGTGGGACCTCCAAGCTACATCTGTTGGTTTATAGGGGCCCACCGACCATAGGGAAATGATTTGATTATTTATGGTTCAATTATGCTCATGAAATATCATAAAATGGTAATAACCCCGCATTTTTTCCGACCATTGGACCTAGTGGTGTAGTTTCACTATGTTTCACTCATATCTTGTCTTGAGTGGGAGGAGACTGCGGTAAAAATATGTCCAACATACTTTAAAATGGAATGTGCATCACAACCAGTAAGTGGTTGATAACATAGCATACACCAGCTCTATATTATATTCTATATACATGCAATTTCCCCACTTGTATTCATGTGAGTTGTGGCTTATGAACCACTTACGATCCCTGGGATGCACCAGTTTTTGTTATTTTTCAGTGGAGTCTGTGGGTTATCTGGGTATTTTAGTTGATCCGATGATCCTCATAGAGGCGGATTGGACTTTCTGATGGGTGATGATATGGAAATTTGTCCGAAAACAGGGATACCACCAAATCATCCACGTCTAAAATTCGACCAGTACTTAGAGGATCCATCACCAGTAACTGATCAACAACCCTGGTACGTCCCAACTCGTTGTGTGGCTAGTCCAACGTACGAGCCATGGTGAAAACTTGGATCGGATACCCAAAAGGGGGGATGTTCATGAATCCATTATACTGGTACCCTCTGGTTATGACTAACAGTTCGCCATGGTGTAGATGGCCCATAGAAATAGATGGCTTACCTAGCTATAAAATGGAGATTTTCCATGGCAATGTTAAATAAGCAGATGGTAGTAGGGATTTGTATACCCATTATAGCAACATATAGCAAGCTCCAAAGAGAGAAGTTGAACGACAGCTGGAAATTATGGAGGAAACATCATAGCATCTTGGAATTGGTTTTCCACGTTTTTGGTGGGTGGATGTCGATTCCGATGATTGGATGACCAGGGGAAAAACAGGAAAATCTCCATGGTAACCTGACCCAAAATGGCGCCGACACTGCAGATCTGCAGCTGGAATTGGAATGGCCGCTCCACAGTTCCATGACCATGTCTTAACCTCTGCGAATCAAACATGGCAAGTGAACATCCTCGAACTAAATGTGCCGGGAAGGCGGAGACTGTCAGTAGGCCACAGTGATTTCTTGGTGGAATGGTGGTTTAATGATGTTAAATCGGAAAATTCTCGAAGTAAATGTTGAATTTTTCAAGCAGGCCATGTTTGATTACCAGAGGCCCAAGTTTCACATGAATATCCCAGGTTTTATCGTTCCATGTCTTGCTTTTCCCAATGATATCTCACTACATGTTCTCATCAAAACACGATTTTTGATGGTTAAGTCATCATTTTTGAAGATTTATTAAGTCTTTGTTTTACCAATGTTTGCCCTTTTTATGCTTAAATCATCATTTCTACTGCTTCAATTGCCATTGTCCACCATTCTTGATGTTGAATTGCCATTTGGTTTGCCAATTGTCCACCATGGACGATTTGTCATCCCCAACTGTCCACCATTCCCGGTGAAATCTCTACCGATTCTCAGGTCTTATTGCAATACTTCCCGGGCAAAGTTCTGGTGACGCCGAGTTCCCCCGATGCCTTGCGTTTCAACCGGCTCCGTGATCCGTCCCACGCGGTGAATGCCTGCGCCACGTGCTGTGGTGCTTTGATGTTTGCCTCTTGGCAGCGGAACATGAAATGGGATGGACATAATCCACCAAATCCACATGTCATTCATATAATATATATATATATATATGTATGTAATATAATATATATATTATATTATATATATATATATATATTATATAATATATATTATATAATATATATTATAATATATATTATATAATATATATTATAAATATATTATAATGATGTATATATATATGTATATATATATATATAGATATGTATATATATATATATATATGTGGGACTGTTCCATAATTTCATGGTGTTTATACGAATATAACTAGCAATGTGGAAACATCTGGATTGCAACATCCTGGCCGTCCGATGCTTTACCTAGTAAACATGGCCATGTTACATGGCTATGTTAAGTTACCAGATGGTATCCAGATGGTAAACATTGTACTATTGTTGTACTTGTTCAGTGAGCGTTCCCACCATCCAACTGATCAGTTTTTTGGAGATTCAGAGTCTGCAGCTCTTCTCCGTCATTTCCCAGCTCTTGCATACCTTGCAGGCAAATTTAAGTATGTACCAATTGGTATATTTTGGTGATTTTCCCCAGTCGTATCCTCGTCGAATGATGACGCAACCAGCAGATTTTTGGGGAATGAAACTACCAAGGTCGATCATCCCAGTTATGAGGGCAAGCGGTTGATGTGTTCACCACAGCTTCTTGGCTCGACATGGCTCGACACTGGTGGCGTTTTCGATAATTTCAGTGCTGTGCTTAGGCTGCGATTGTTGATTTTGAATGGGACTTGCTTAGCTGACTACCTACCACCTAACCATACCTAACCCACCGTCTACCTCTCGCCCCACCCATCTATGGCATGGTAAGACCATGACATCCGTCCATCCTTACAATGCATTCATCCATGGATGCATGTATCTATGCTTACATGTTTGAATAGTGCTATTTCTATGCATTTTTGCTTACTTACCTTATGTGTTTACCAACATACTTTCATACTTCTACACTCAAATGTATACGTTTGTGCATTCAGGCTTACATGATTGAATGCTGACCTACATGCATGCATGTTTACGAAGCTACATATCAGATGACGCATATCCATTCTGACATTATTGTATCCTTACATATCCTTACACATGTACAAGACACGTATATTACATATATATATATATACACATATTATATATATACATATTATATATATATATATACATATTATATATATACACATTATATATATACACATACGTATATATATAATATTATACGTATGCACTTATGCAGCAAATATGTGTGCCTCCACGTATTCAACGCACATCCGTCAGACATCGTCAGAATATTTTTTTCTGCGCGACTTGCGCACGGGGATGATCATCCGTTTGGTGAAAATCAGTGGTTGACGACAATGTTTTCCATCTTGGAAAATATCTGCCGGGTTATGGTTTGATGATATATGAATATGTTCCAAGATGGCTCATGAATATGGTGTGTATATCCCCATATATGCAGGTTATTTTTCACCATCTATGGTTTGATGATATATGAATAATCATGGTGAAAAATAACTGCCATAACTCTGTTGATTATTCAGGAGATTATTCACCATGTTCGGAATTTATGAATATTTATTGAATATTTATTGAATATCGATCTGCCCCATTTCAAGTTAAAGACGTGCCGCACGGTTTTATCTTCTCACATCGCCCCTGGTGACATCCCCCAGGATCCAGAGCATGCGGAACCTCGAGCAGATGCCACCCGCAGGGCGAGTCTTCATCCGCGATTGGCCCAAGGAGAGCTTCGCGGAATATGAGAAGTTGCATCCCATTGAAGGCGATGGGATTACCCGGCCTGGTAAACATACAAAAAGCGAACTGGAAGCCATGGCCCACTCGAAATAGTGGATTTATCCATCAAAAATGGTGGTTTTCCATAGTTATGTAAACGTTTACCAGAGGTTAATCAATACGAAGTACAATGGGAATAGGTTTCAATAGTAAGATGGTCCATGACTTGGATGATTTGGGGTTCCGAATCTTAGCAAGAATAGGGATTTAGAGGATTTTAGATGGATATGATGGGATATGATGGTAGTAATGGTGGATCCCCCAAAACCATGGGTTTCAATACTAAAATGGTCTAATGGCTTGGATGATTTGGGGTACCCTCATGGACTGGGAACCACCATTTAACCAACAACAATCTTTAACCAACAACAATCGATATTTAGAGAGATGTAAATAGGCTATTAATGGGATATTCATGAGATATCAATGGGATTTACTGGGATATAACAGGAATATACCAGGAATGAAGTGGGATTTACCCTCTGGTAATCTGTTACGGTTCACTATGGAAAACCATCATTTTCAATGTTAAGAAATCATCGAACTAAATGGGCTATCTAAACCATAGCAAACTGTTAGTTTACCAGAGGCTAGTCTATCGGAATTAGCATACCAAGAAAACAATGATCGTGATGGATTGTGAAATGGTTTGAATAAATATAATTAAGCAATATTCAGGGTACGCGATGCGTAGTTTTGGTTCTAAGAATTTGGCTAATTCTATGTTTCACCACGATTTGGACTGATTTTGTTACCCTTCGGTAATCAAACATGGCATTCGAAAATCCACCATTTATATATTGTTTTGTCGTCCAATGGTAAAATCATCAACGGAGGATGTGAAAAATCACATTTGACTACCAAAGGGCACCTCACCCAGAAGGTACACCAGCGTTTTCCTCTTGGTGGTAGTGGTCAGTGGTTGCCAGACGTGTTGCGAAACGGCGAAACGGCGAGTGCGAAACGTTGCCCCTCCAAATTGTGTTGGTCAAAAAGATCTTCCATGGTTTCTTGTAGATCTTCCCTTGGGTTTCCATGTGAAGCAATGGAATTCATGATTTGCGAACCCTGAGCTTTGAAGAATCGATGACCAGCCTTTTCGGCATCCCGGACAAGCGGCGCTGGCTTCCGATGTCACCAGACGGGTGACTGGGTTCAGACAAAACCCTATGTGCCTGGACAGCAGTGATGGATGTCAACCCAGGTGACCATCTGGGGTCATCAAACGTGGGTAGATGGGAAATCCCCGAACTAAATGGAGGTTAGAATAGAAAATCATCTATAACTATAAATGGGGGATTGGCCAGTGCCATGTTTGATTGCAGGAGGGTTGGTATAGTATGAACAATAGTGATCTTGGGCTGGTTTTTCCATGGATTTCCCTACGGATTTCACAGCGGTTCACACCGGTGCCTAGGCACCTCCCGTGGATTTGCCCACGGCGCTACGACTTATGGCGGAGGCATCTTCAGAAGCGAAAAGCTTCAAAGAACTACTGGAGATGGCTGGCAGCCTGGCTGTGACCCTGCTGGTCGAGGTTTTTTGGGGAGTTTAAGCATGTTTAACTGGTTGGTGGCTTCAAACATGCTTTATTTTCCATATTTGTCCATGATATATGGGATAATCCTTCCCATTGACTTTCATATTTTTCAAGATGGTTAAAACCACCAACCAGTTAATCTATAGTAGTCCCTTTAAGAAAACATATTTTGCCTATAGGACACTGATGGGAAGAACTTATGTTGGGTTAAGCTATAGGGATTCGCAATGTAAAACGTTGGGTTCTATCTTGGTAATCCCATCAGATGGTGAGTTTTTGACATTACCCATAGGATCCATGTATGCTATATATATGCTAACATTTGGGGTATCTTGATGGTAAATGTTACCATATATAGCAGCACCATGGATCCTATGGGTTATAGGTCTTCAAGTCCTGATACAGTCGAGTTTCGACTCACACTTAGTCCACCAGTGAATTTCATCAGTGTAAGACTTGACAATGACAGGTATATGGCCATAGAATTGGCATAGAACCATTTCGGCTTCTCTGAAAATGTGGTATACCTGTATGTAGATTCGACAAAAGTTGTGATTCAATCGGGGATAAAATTGTGATAAACCCGAGGAGAATCTGAGGGCACCCGAGCGGCTGGAGCCTGTTTTTGAGGAGGTGTTGTGGAGAATCTGAACATCCCTGAGCCCGAGCGAAGTGCCAGGTTGCAGCAAGAATGAGAGGCCCAAATCCTCGAAGGTTTAATGGAAGGTCGCTATAGCCATGACGAGGGATTTACTGTAACCAATGAATAAATCAAGCAAATCGGAGTAGATTGAAATATGGTGGGGATATATGATATAATGGAATGTAATGGAATAGGTGAAATATGGTAGGGATATATGATATAATCGAGTAGATAGCCAACAACATGCTATGGCTTTGTCCAAAAATGGAAGATGGACTTCCAATTAGTGATATTCTTTGGAAAAATGGTCGAAGAGACCGCGATATTTGGGGTAGCCATACTTTTAAACTCAGATGATGCGAACAGTGAGGATCGACAACTTCTGACACCATGATGATTTTAAAGCACAGGATGAGGGGTTGTCAAGATCTGATTGACAAACATCCCGCCGGGTTGGAAATGGGCCGAGTAAAAACAGCATTTTCATGTGACTGGCAAGAAGTCAATCATGCGTTTCGCAGTGTTTTTTGATGTTTTTATGCTCTCCTTGAAGGTCAATTCTATTGCGATTTTCAATTTTCATTGGGAATTACTGTATATAGTAGACATGTCGGGGTGCAAAAAAGGTACCTTTTGGGAAGTCAAAATGCCCAAAACCCCAGCGGCAGCCACTTTTTCCGGTGATCTCTACATCTTCGCAAGGTACGCACCTGTTTTTTCCAACAGGTTTTTTCCAACTACATTTGCTTCCCATCGCCACTGCCATGTGCGAACGTACGTCCAAATGAGGTCATTCAATTTGTCTTCGTTTTTTTGGCAAGATGTCAACTGATCGGGAACACTGGCTTTGATCATACGCCAGCACGAGTCGATGGTGCCAGTATGAACTAAGAAGGTCTTTCCAGCATGTCTGCGGATGGTTTTGACAAATTGGTTTTTGCGATGGGAGCAGGCAAAATGTATCAGCTTTTTAGCCGATGTCAATCCAGGGTAGCATTTTGCCCCATCTGAGCAAACCACTGTTCTTTTCTGTCCAGAATGCATTCGCGAAATGCAATCAAA
>Ga0126342_10000633_pt1 | contig 40952 bp, 41 predicted proteins | sample Cyp1metagenome_FD_92528 | JGI IMG/M metagenome (GOLD analysis project Ga0126342, IMG submission 92528) | Coral microbial communities from Lord Howe Island, Old Settlement Bay, Australia - Cyphastrea 1 metagenome | ecosystem: Host-associated > Invertebrates > Cnidaria > Coral ...
ATATATATATATATATATTATGAATATATATATATATATTATAAATATATATTATATATTATATATTATATATTATATGTTATATATTATATATTATATATGATATATTATATATGATATGTGATATATTATATATTATATTCTATTTTCTATATTCTATAATCTATATTCTATATTCTATTTTATATAATATATACTATATATAATATAATATAATATGATATAATATGATATAATATGATATAATATATTTTATTATGTTATATCATATTACATATATTATTATATATTATATTATATATTATATTATATATTATATTATATATTATATTATATTATAGATATACGTACCTATATCACATTTGATGAACCGGTTGTTTTTCAGGTGGTTTTTGCCCTGGTGGGATTCTCCTACGTGGTGGGCAGCATCACTGGGTCCTTGGGCCAGCTGCGAAGCATGTCAGAGCACACCGTCAAGGACCGCAGGGCTCGGATTGTGACCGCTGAAGAAGTGTTGCGGTGTGATTCTAATTACAGATTGCAGAAGCATTGCCCTGACACTGATAGTTTGCCATAGTGCTCAAGGTGCTGCCGGCGAAGAACAGATTGGGCATTAAGTTCTCAAAGGATGGACACTCATGTATTCTTATGGATAAATAGACGCATCGATAGTAAACCAGCTCTTGAAAAGAAGAGTTCAAACTTGTGCCCCAAACAGGGATCTTGTTGGCCTATCAGACATTGTCGCATTAGATAACTTTCATGGACAATGCTGTGGGCCAAGTGTCTGCTGATGTAAAGAATCTGTACAGAGTGAAGAGGAAAAAAACATCCACACACATATCCACGCATCATTAAATTTACTGTACAATAACTTGGATCATCTTGAATCATATAGCATACAGATACCGGATGATACTGGTACATATAACATTGTAGAATAACTATATATGTATATAATTATATATAATATATTAGATTCACTATAACATAGTATGATATACTGTAGTATGTATAAAACATTTACAGCGTACATGTTAAGCTTCCAGGGCCACTGTCAGGAGTTCTGGAAGCTGCGGATGTTCCTCAAGAGACACAGGGTGCTGGAGCCTGGACGGGTCATTGGTAGGATGGGAGCCTGCGACGTTTGGCGTTGATAGCATTGATTATAGATACTCATTTATTGTCCATCTAAGTCATATTGATTATGATTATCATGATTATCATTTATTTTGACTTAGATGGACAATTTCCACTCATCACACCGCAGGTGAAAGTGGAAATAGAATCTGCTCCAGCCGATTCTGATATTTTTTAATATTCATTTCTTTTCCGCAAAGTCCTGTAGCTGATGGTCTGAACCAAGATGCATCCCGGAATTCATCCGTTTGGTGTTGCGATGTGTTGCGTGCTGTGAATGGTAAAGGAGATGCTATGGGGAAAAGCTTCGAGACTCAGGTTCCACCACCCTTGGCCTTGCGCATCAAACGCTTCGTGGAGTTCGAATTTCAACGACAACAGAAGGTGTGGATCTGGCACTTTCCATGGAAACTTTCCATGGAAATCACTGAGATCACTTTTTTTGGGAAAGGAAAGCCATGGAAAAGCACTTCCCAGCCCTTTCCAGCCGTCAGATGATGCCTTTAGAGACGGTCGGGGTGTTGAAGCTCCTGCTGCGCACTCAGTACCGATGCCAATCCTGATGTTAACCTGTTTGGAAAGAGCCGGATTGGTATGGAACATTCTGGAACCAAAGATGAAAGAAGCTCAGCTGAGGTCTGAACAGATGATGAGTGAATTGCAGGCGGAGTGGCGCAGCTGGGACATGATTCCCCGAGCGATTTTTTGATGCTGCTCATGGCATCTCCACACATGGCAAGTCGGACATGTGGTGGATTTCAACTTGGCCATTCGCCCAGTTGAGTTTGTTGAAGCTATGTTGAAGTTCTGCAATGCTCAAAGCGTATAACCATTATAACTGGCTCAACAGCTCAAAACGATTGAATCATTGATACCAATACCATGATAGTAACAACTACTGGGGTATGGTCATACAGCGTAATTATTGGAAAACCTTCAACAACCTCCTCCAAGCCGTGCAGAAGTTTTTTCTCGGGGATTTCCTAAAGAATCCCTTTACAGGACCCGATAGAATTCTGGAAAAGCCACGGCCCGACGCGACGCAGATTTTTACCGACCCATGCCGAACATTTTTTTCATTTCCATAATTCAGTCGGGTCCAATATATAAAAAACTCAGCGTCCTCGGCTGTCGTGCCATGGATTTGGAGGATTTGGACCTGATCTTTTGTTGTGTCACTGGAATTCTTCAGGCTGGCTATCTGTCGCGCTTGCTGCTGTGCTGCTCAGGTCCGAGGATTCCCTGGCAGACACTGAGCAGCTGGTGGCATGCTGCCGATTTTCAAGTGGATCCGCGCTTGACGAAGGACCTGGATCTTCTCCGGTGTCGAATGACTTGCAGGGTTTGGCATGTGGCCTCTTTTCTCAGTATGGGTCGTGTTCTCCTGCAACAGCTGCGGCTGGCATTTGGTCTACTTGGCACCAGTCGCTTGTTGGGAGAGTTCGATTTCCTGACTATCTTGGGCATGGCCATGGGTTTGGTCTTGCTCTGGAGGCCAAGTGTGATCAGGCCACAGACTCTGGATGCATGGTATGTAGCAACTTCATTGATCTCAATAGTTGCGTTGATTCCAGTTGTCCACACAGATGCCAGGGATGTTTTGAATCTGACCTTTGGCTTTCGAATCTTCTTCGCCGTGCTGACCAAACGCAACTGGTGCTGGATGATTTGCACAGCTGCAGCTTCCACACAGGTTTTGTGGATCGCGAAGCAGCAAGGGATCTCAATGATGTCCGGCTTTCTGGGTCCAGTACTTTTCGTTTCCTTTGGCGTGCCATATCTCTGCATCCTAGCTGGCCGCTGGTTAGTCTATGACAACATCATGTTGAGGGCAGGGCTGCAACAGAAAGCCATGGAGCTGGGAGCCGTTTCTTCATTACTTTTGGTGTGCTATGATGCAGTTGTGCAGGTCGATGAAGCATTGAACTTCACGGAAGATTCCTCACAGCTCAGCGGGTTACTGCTGCAAACAGGGATCAGCCACGGTGGGCTGACTGGAAAGTCCTTTCTGGAGCTGTTTGATCCGGAAGATCGCGGACGCATTGCTCAACACTTTGCTAACTCAATCTTGGAAGACGCACCCATCATGGCAACCAATGCGGACATGCTCGACTCAGATCAGAATCACATCAAAGTTGAGCTCTTACATGCTCAGTTCAGAGATCATGCGAATGAAAGGTGCTTTTTGATTGGTGTTCGCGAGGCTCAGACTGCCAGTCAGCTGGACAACCTGGCACCTTTGAGAAACTCGAAGAGACATGGAGCTGCTTGGTGTCGTGATTCCATGTTGCTGCCAGATGATTTAGACTTGCAGGTGATGTTCGAAGTGCCATCCTTCGAGGTTTTGACCCTCAGTCAGGACTTGCAGCGACTCTGTGAGAGTATGGGCAGACCAAGGCCAGCAAAAATTCTGGACATCTCTAGCGCCCAAAGCCGGGATGCTTTCAATGCCAACTTGCAGGAACTTGTGAATGAAATGGGGACAGAGATGTCTGAATCGGATGGACACGTGATATTGTCATTGAATTTAATGGGGCTAGGTGAAGCTCAGTCATCCTTTCAGATGAAGCACGACGAGGTCTCCGACAACTTTGTGGGAACCCTGCACATCAAGTTGCCACTGGTTTCGCCTAGATCTGGGATCAACAACTCGTTGCAAAGTGTCCAGGTGGGGGCCCCAAACGGCGCAGATTCACGACGGCCAAACATCGTCCGAATCGTGGTGTTCTGGGGCTTGAACTTTGAACCCCCAAAGCACAGGTGCTGTCAACTTCAGTTTCACAATCTTCGGGGAACAATCATTGAGATATGCTTCATGTCTGAAACAAACCTCTTAGACTCAATTTTTGCCCGTTAAAATTCCCCAAATTCTACAACTGAACCAACTGAAAGCCCTGATGTTGGTTGAAGAAAATCTCCCCGGTTTCTGCTGGCCACTTTGCAACTTCGTGAACCGTAGATGGATTCTCTGGATGGAAGGGTGCACGGATACACCAAAGTTCATGACTTTCATAATCTGTCATTATCTTTCACAAATTTTCGACCTAAACATTCACCTTGTTTGAGCGTTTTTCTCTGGGTGTGTCTGGAAATGGCTGCATGGGGTTCCACAAGATGGTCGGACAATGTCGGAACCCACCGGATCACCAGCTGAGGTCCGGAGCCCCCGCGTCCGGAGTCGCCGTTTGAGTCATGGCACAGCGGCTGTGGTGCCGTCCATGCTGGGCCGTCAAAGCACCGGGGTTCGGTTGTGATTCGCCCCGATCATGAGCAGGCTGAGATTTCTGGAAGTTTTAAAGTTCACCAGGTGCACAAATAGGCCATCCTAAAAAGGATGTGGTCTGCACATGTCTGCATATCGCTACATGCACGACGGAAAAAAAAAAAACATGTAGCTCGATAGCCACGGGACTCGCAACATCTCTTTGCTGAAGAGCAGATAGCAGCTGGACGATCCTTACAAACAGCATCATGAATTGAACCAAAATCACCCAGAAACGTGTGAGGAAATCGTCCTTGAGGTTCACCACACCTTGCCACATCCTTTTGCTTTGGAGGCTGCCATCAACATTCCTCACATGTCTGTAGCTGACTCGGGGCTACCGGGTGGACCCTGTTAGCAGTTGGCATGCAACGGTGAATCACGAATGACGGCTGTTTGATGCATGATGATATCTATTAAATCTATTGATGGAGGTGTCTGTCGGGGTTAAGGCCTGGTCGTCTGGTTGCTGCTCTATTCCCGCAGACGCAAATTGACCAGTAGATTCAGTAGATAGTCAATAAATATATATATATATATAATTATATAACAAATACCACTTAAATAAACTGCATGTTTTGAGAGATTTCCATCCAGTTCACCCCAAAAAACTGAAGGATAGACAGCGAAGCCAGACTGGGCTGACACAAATTTGGCATCTAACATGAGATCCACGTCGCGATTGAGACCAACGAATTACTGTAGATCACCCGCCTCACAAGTCTAAAACGATGAGCCTCAGACATAGTCATGACAGCCACCATGTTGCTAGACATATCAAACAATGCCATGATAATTCTCATAATAATGACAGATATATTTTGTTGAATCTAGTATGAGCGTATATGAAAGCGGTGATCATCATGACCTATATAGATGCATATAGTCAAACACATAGTTAAACATATAGTACCATTTTCAGGGGGAAATCATCATGATGGATACTTCGGTGCCCAGGTGCATCCCTTGTTCCAGCAGCTTCGCGACAAGAGTTCACTGGTGATGCATCGCATTTGTAACACGGTGCCACGGGCGCCACGGGAGGATTTCTGGAGATGTGCTCCAGGTCGTATGTCTGAAAATAGGCTATGGATGGCTATGGCCTGTTGTACCCCACATTGTTTTTGGCAAACTTTCAATGGAGACAATACTGATGAACAACTACTGATGAACAACCGGATGGAATTTGCCTATGTTCAGACAAGCCCATGTGTGGAACTTGGGACCTGCCAGTTTTCCAGCAGGATGTTTACAGGGATCTTGACACACGGCGGAACCACCAGGTGGGAAATTCACCGATAGGTACACTATTTGATCCCTGAGCACGTCGATTGTTTGTAGCTGGATTTGTCCCCAGCTTGAAACATACCCTTTCTTAATCGCATTGCCCTCATCTATTCTTGTGCAGGATCCCTATTCAATGCGCGCTATTAATGCTATCTACCTTCCGGTAATCCTAACATGGCAATGGACAATCCGCCATTTAGTTCGATGATTTCTCCCCATTTTGATAGATCTTGTAGAGGTGTTCCCAGCTAGCCATGTTTGATTACAGAAGGGTATGCCCCAAAAGATAGAAACAGTAATTCACTGGAAGATTTTTGGATATCTATGGACTATAGATAGCAATCCGCCAAGATATCAATATCCATGGTAATCCCTCTAAACTAGTATAAACACTAGTTTGTCACTATAGTATTGCCCCATTGGATTCTACTTTCCGTCATCTTTTTGGGGGTTGCTGATGTCATTTCAGCTTCTTACGTCAGGCTCTGGGGCACAAGCAACTGGCACCAGGCAGACGGCAGCAGGGTTTCTTAAGTCATGGGGGATCCCCAGTCGTCACCATGGTTTGAATGACTTGGATGGTTTGGGGGTACCCCCATGGATTGGACACCCAAAAATATGTTCATAGAGATTCACTTGACATTTCACAGAAAAAACACATATCAAAATAGATCAGATATGACACATCCTGTGATGATCCTTGGGTGGATTGAACATGATTTAAGACATATACCATGATATATGACATAGATTTGAAACCATGAAATACCATGAAGGATGCTGTGGATCTGTGATGCTGTGCTCAACATGGCGAAACGGCGAAACCCCGCAGGCGACCTTCTGTTTATGCCTGGTGAGCAGGTTGACTGGGTCGACAGTCGCCACCGAACCGCTTGGGATTGGATTGCTGCCGCGGATGATCAAAGTCTGGAACCGCACTGGAAGACATTGAAGACATCCCATTAAAATCCACTAAACCACCATAAACCACCATTAGATCCCAGGAAAAAATCCGTTATCCCATAGATTTCCCATAGATTTCCCAGATGCTGTGAAGGAGATATCCCACATCCCGATGCCTCCAGGCGAGCTGTATGTATTTCCTGACCACTGGTCGGCTTTGGTATCGCAGGCGTGGGTCTGTTGGAAGTGTCGCATGTCCAGAGGAACATGCCAGACATCTCAGATGCAACATGTACATGGAGGTTTCCTGAAATGGGGGTAGCCCTGTTCATCCTCCATTTATAGATGGGATTTTCCATGAAGTCAACCATCCAGCGAGCTTGGGGTACCCCATTTATGGAAACCCACATAACATGTACATAACATGCTACAGTTGCAGGTCTTCTACTTGCAACTCTTGAGACTTGAGACCCTTAAAAGGCTGACCTGATGGACATGGCAGCTGTGTTTTGCCAGGTCTTTGCCGGATGAAAACGATGAGGTGTGAGAGTTCGCTCCCCTTGGTATCACTTACGTTACAAGAGATTACAAGAGTACATAATCTCAACATCATCGACTGCATATATATATACACATATTATATATACAATGCATAATGTATACATATATAAGCATATTGTATGTATATATATAGAGTATATAATGCTTATTTGTTAGTTGTTCATGTAGTCGGTGGATCACCTTTCTGGCGGCAGGTGGAAGGCAAAGGCGAATGGGTTGAAGCAGATGAAGATTGGATCACAGAGCCAGGGCTGGGGAACCGAGTGGATCGTGTGAATCCAGCTGCTGCAAGTCTCATGGAAGGGCTAACAGCTTGGATCTTGCCATCGCCAAATCAAAGAGAAACCATCTTTGGAAATGATTAACATCAAGAAACCATGTTTTCCTTTGGCATTTCAAACAAATTAGTTTGGATCTTGTAAATGGAGGGCTATTGTGTTTGGAAGAAAAAGAGTGTTCCGTTTTGGCAATGTTTTTTTTTGATTTCTGTTTCCCTGCTTCTCCACTGTTCTGCTTCTCTGCTTTTTGCTTTTTGGCTTCTCTGCTTTTTTTTCCTGCTTCTTTGCTTCTCTGCTTCTCCACTGTCCTGCTTCTCTGCTTTTTCCTGCTTTGTTGCTTCTCAAGCCTAACTAAGCCCCAAGAAGCACTATAAATACACCCTAAACCAACCTTCAATAAACTCCAAACCACCCCTCCAAAAAAATAAAGCAACTCTAAGTAAACCCCAAAAAAGCCCTAAAATCTGAAACTTACCCCAAAAATACCCTAAATCCACCCTAAATAAACACCAAACTAAGCCCAAAAAAAACAAAAGCAACTAAGTAACCTCTAAACAAACCCCAAATCTGAAATTCACCCAAGATAAACCCTAGACCCACCCTAAATAAACCCCAAACTAAGACCCCAAAAAGCAAAAGCAACTAAGTAGTGAAAGAAATTCAAAGAATTTCTGATGGACAAAAGTGTGGTGTCGGCTGTGGGCCATTTTGGCTCAAGACAAACCACAGCTGACCCACGATGAAGTTTCTACTGTTTTGCGCGGTCAGCTATGTTTCCTTCACAAGCCGCTGCGCTTCAGATGGCTACGATCTCCGACATCCGGGATTTCTACGAGGTGCCGAGGGATTTGTGGCAGGCATTCATACAGGTGGCAGGCGATCCTGGCGAAGACCTCAAGTTGTTGTCAGCGTTGCCTGCCACAGTGATTGCGGCATCCCTGGAGCGAGCGGCGATTGGGGGACAACCTCTATCTGCTGTACAAGCTTCCCATGTGGGGCTCATCTACAATTTGGCGCGGAGGATCATGCATGCGAAAGGAGGAGGAGATTGGGAAAGGTGGCAAGATCAATCCCCATTTTTGGATCAACGGCAAGCTCATGGAAACGAAGGCGCAAACACCCCAACCAAAGGAGAGGCACTTGGGGAAAGGAAACTGAAGATGACTCAGGTGATCGATCAGTCAGACGACGGGGAGTTCACCGTACAATCCGAGGAGGTCAGATCGAAGTGGTACCAACAGTATTTCCAAACCACAGGTGGCTGGCCGCCCGAGGAAGAAGACCCTACCTCGGAGCAGGTCAGTGCGTTGGACAAGAGGATCAACACGCAGGACATTTCACCGTTTGTGGACTTTGGAGTTTGGGTGCCATATGGATCCAAAGCTTTGAGGGCGAGCAGATTCAGGTCCTACGTCCTCACGGCCAATGGATACGTGACGAAGGAGTTGCCGGGACCTGCAACATTTGTGCAGTGGAGATCATCGTTCAGGATCTTGCGCACTGCCCTGGTGATGCTGGACGCAGTTTCATTGGCATCACTACATGCGTACGAGATGACCATCGAGCGCCTCACAAGAACCTACCCGTCAGCTTGGCACCTGATCTACTCGGCGGACGAGTTGGCCCGGTCGTCACACTCGAATCGTCTGAGGTCGAGGATGGTGATGGACGCCAAGGCAGGGAGAACGGTGCCATTGATGTGGGACCCAAAGAGGCCTTGGGATTTCATCTTCAACCTGGTGGCGATGGACGACAGCTTTTGGCAACAGCAGGTCATTTCACCTGCTTTAGCCTGGATTGCGGCGGGCAGTCAAGGGAAGCCCAGGACGCCAGCAGAGCAGTTAGCAGCGGGCTTCATGAACGGTGGAGTGCAATCCATAACTCCACAAGTGGAGGGTCCAAAGCAGAGCAACATGGACCCCACGTTCACAGGGACTACAAGGACGAGACGAAGGAATGGAAAGAGAAAACAAAGAGGTGGCGATGGAGAAGACGGACAAGGTGGGAAAGGAAGCCCAAACACAAACAGAAAAGGAAACGGAAAGGGGATGACAAAACAGCTCTGCTATGGCTGGAACAATGGAAATGGCCCATGTGCTGGTTTACCTCCAGGGCAACCGTGCGCATCGAAGGTGACGAGGGAACACCGTTGCACAATATGCCAATCTCCAGGTCACCCGTCAAAGGACTGCACGAAGAAGAAAGAGTGAAGAAGCATGGAGAGGAAACGGAAAGCACGAAGAAGGAGAACGACACGAAGGGCCCCAAAGCAGAGACGAACGAGGATGAAACCTACTCATACACGTATGAGACGGAAGAGGGTTCGGCAGAAGATGAAAAAGGTGGGGACGAAGAAGAACCAGAGGAACAAGATCCTCTGCTGTCCAACACGTTGGAAGAGTTCTACAACAAGAGGGTATTCACCTTCATTCATCACTTCGCAGGCTGCAGGGATCCGTTGTCCAAAGCCCTCAAGTTGGAAGCGATTCGACAGGGCATCAAGATTAAGGTCATCAGCGTCGAGAAGGAAAGCGGCTCTGGTGACCTTGCGTCAACAGAACCATACACGACTCATTTGCGTTGGGCTCGAAGGGGCTATGTTGATGGGTATCATGCTGGATTTCCATGCAGCACATTTTCCAGATTGAGGCATAGGGTCGCAGCCAACATGCCAGGGCCGGTCCGAACAAAATCAGAGCCATATGGCAGAAGGGACAACACGGAACGTGAACAAGTTCAATGTGACGAAGGCACCATTCTGGCATGTAGGGCCATTGATATGGCGGTGGCGGTGGCGGAGCGGAAACAAATCCATCGAGTTCCGCCAGTGTCGACTTTAGAAAATCCTCCCCCCAGCGACTGCCCAGAACACATCTCAGCCTGGGAGTTGCCCGAGATGGACAAGTTCCTGCAGAAGGACAAGAGGTTCTTTGCTCGCTTCAATACCTGCAGGTACGAATCAGGCGTGGAAATTGGGAAGAGGCATTTCAAACCACAACAATTTGCAGGATCTTTGCTGGGCTTGCCCGAGTTGTCGAAGGAGTGCTCATGTGGCAAACACGCCAAACATGAACCAGTGATTGGCCCAACTAGGTCCAAAGCATCGGCAGAGTATCCAGAGAAGCTATGCAGAGAGTATGCAATATTGGCCATATCGCAACTGAAACTGATGGGGAAGGAGGAGTTTCTGAAAGCCAGAATGTCGTCGTTGCAGGACGAGATCAACCAGACGAAGGCTGGGGTGGTGGAACACAACGTGCTCAGCAACCACATCCCAAGACCTCCCAGCGTGCACAGAAGGAGGTCTCGAACACCGTTGCGGAGGCCTACAACGGAATCGAAGAAGCCTGGGAGAAGTTCCGATGGCTCGGAATCACCTCCGAAACCCAGTTCCTCAGGCATTTCGGCAAGAGGTCGAGATCGGAGAGGACACGAAGGTGCAGGAGATGAAAAGGAACCAGATAAGAAGAAAGTGAAACTGGAATCAAATTTGGCTGCAAACATTTGGAAAGAAGGAGAAGGCAAATACGGGACGCTCAAAGCGAGCAGAGCAAAGAAATCAGCAGCGCAACAACTGGACTATCTGGGTGGGATGAGGGACCCATTCAAAGTGGTCAGACAGATGTCGAACCTGCAGTCCATAGGAGTTAGAATCCGAGCCGCTTGGGAGGCCTTCGAACGTGAAGTTCAAAACACCAACATGGTGGCGGAAACCTACGGCACGAAGGATTGCGTGCTGGATCCAAAGTTGGTGGAAGGCTGGAAGGCCAAACTCAAGAAGGTGCTGGGAGCTCAAGCACCCAAATCGGTGAGGGTGAAAGCCAAATGGATGTTCACGTCACCACTGGAGGCCGAGATCTTCAAGGCCTGGGTCAACAGAGGCAATGACCCGGAAACCCATGTTGCGCGGTGGATAGAAGAAGGGGCGCCATTGGGGATAGAGGTGCCCATCGAAGTGGCCGGCGTGTTCCCTTTGAACACGGACGACTCCAACTTGGATTTCTCAGGTTCACACGAGTTGGAAGACGCCGCAACGCAACTCAGCAGGGGCGAGATGGTGAACTACATCTCGGTGCAGGACAATGTCGAAGAAGCTAAGATAGAACTGGACCGCTATCGGCAGCGGGGCTTTCTGGTGGATGTGCCCAAAGGCATCGTCGAATCCGAGATGGCACATGGAACTATAAGCAGGTTGGGGCTCATCATCAAGGAAAAACCGGAGGGCATCAAGCGGCGCATCATTTTGGACCTACGTAGGTCGGGCGGGAATCGAAAATCAACATTACCAGAGAAATTGGTACTTCCACGCCCAAAAGGTGCGGTGGAAATGATGAGAGAAGTATACAAACTTCGACGCCCTCACGGTAGCGAAGGTAATTTTGCAAGGGAACTCGTGGTCATTGACATCAGCGATGCCTACATGTCATTGGGCTTGGACCCTCGGGAGTTGCCACACGCACTGGCACCCAACGTGGCGAACGATGATTTCTATTTGTTTTCAGCCATGTTGTTTGGATTCAAAACGGCACCATCTGGTCACGAGTGGCGGCACTGGTGGCGAGGCTACTTCAATTCCTGCTTCAAGGTGACGAAGGGATGCATCAAGTTTATCTGGACGACAGCCTTTGGATTTTGCAGGGAACACTCAAACAGCGCAACTCGATACTGTCAATGGTGCTGACGACAATGGCAGCACTAGGGTTGCAGGTGTCCCTAGCCAAAGGCGAGCGTGCAGCACAGGTACAATGGGTTGGAGTGAAATTCAACCTGAAGGAAGACGTGGTGATACTTTCACTGCCGGATAGGTTCACGCAAGACCTGGTGAAGCTCCTGAAGGGATGGGACAACCGTGGTATTGCACCTCTGAAGGAACTACGACAAGCAGCAGGGAAGCTGTCGTGGTTGTCCGGAATTCTCCCAAAGGCTCGATGGTTGGTGTCGATCTTTTACCGGGTATTGCATGAACGCCTGGACGACATCGCATCAGGAGAAGAAGCTCGCCGCAGAGAGAAAAGGCCTGATCAGCGAAACAAAGATGCTCTGTTCCCCGTGAAGCAATTGGAACAGGCACGACAATGGTTGCTGACGTTCTTGGACGTGGCGATGGAAAGGCCGCAAAGAGTGTTCAAGCTCGAGGTGGACCAATACCCGAGCGCAACAGTGGTGACGGACGCAAGTCCACGAGGTATGGGGGCGATACTCCTGATCAACAACAAGGTGGTCAAAGCCCTGGCCTTTGCGGTGACGAAGGTAGATGCCGAACAGCTGGGTTTCAGCGAAGTTTGGCAGACATCGGCCTCGCAAGGGATCGTGGAGACTTTGGCCGTGCTCTTGGCCCTGAAGGCGTGGTCGGCGCAATTGAAATCATGCAGGCTGGTGTTGCAAGTTCAGTCGGACAGCATGATTGCGCTGGCCACGACACAAAAGTTAAGCAATCCATCAACGACCCTCAACTTCATTGGGGCCGAGATAGCGATCCAGTGCGAAGCCATTGGAATCGAAGGTTTGAAGGCGGTGCACATTCCAGGGGTTGCGAACTCGGTGGCAGAATACTTGAGCCGCCCGGACAAATGGGACTCGGCCGATTTGCCCAAGGAATTGCAGGGCATCCCCATCCAAAAGGATGTTGGGGAAAGGGGGCCTGAGTTTTACCATTTGCCCACCCCTGCAACAGCACCAGGGTTGTGGCTCTCCAGTGCAGCGGCCAACGACATTTGGGCCAGCTTGCATTGATGAAGAGCGAGTGCACCACGAAAAAGGAGGGCACCTATCCAGCCACAACTTGTGATCTTAAGGAAGGAAAGTTTGAATCTTGCATGGCAACCTTGTCAAATTTTGGGTTAATTTTTTGCAGCCGGGCTCAAACATGACGGAAGTCGTTCTACGCTTAGAGCTCGAACCTGCGCTGTGGACTCATCATGCACCATGGCCGACTTGGATGATGGGAGTTTTGGGAGTATCTCTCTTCCTACTGATCATCTGCGGCATGAAGGCGTGCTATCGTTGTTGCTTTTTCCAGGAGGAGACAGACCCACCAGCGTTGCACGAAGTGGACAACCCGTACGTCTACTTGACTTCGTGCGAAACCCATCACGAACCGCGGTGGCCCACAGAAGAGATCAACTTGGCGTCGTTCGTGACTCGAAGGCCAGGGATGTGGCACAGGAGGTATTTCAACGAGATAGGGGAAGAGTTTTTCGTGGATCTCGACTAGACGAAGAAAGTCAAGGTGATGAAGGCAACACTTCAACTCCACCGAGGCTGCCAACTCGAGAACCTTTTCCACCCAGTCCACCGGCGCACCTACTTGGGAAGGAATATGACTTGTCTCCAGTTGGGCCCAAGTCTGCTGGACCCATGCTAGAGATATCCGATGAAGAAAATGGGGATTCCCCATCGTCCCGGGGAAAACAAGGAAAGTTGAGCAGGAGTGCGTCCGACACGTCCAATCAAGATGCACCAAAACCAAAAGAAGAGGTGGATCGAGAACTTGGGCTACCTCAGAAACCTTGGTGGTGCGAATTGTTGGCATCGCCAGTCAAACGTCTTAGGCTCAACGACTGGGGCAGAATGTGGAATGCACCCCAACCGGACTTTAGACTGCCAGACAGTGTTCAAATGCAGGAGAACGATCAGTTTGTGGGCGCGGAGGTGACGAAGGAAAAGAAACCCGCCAAGGTGTTGAAGAAGCCAAGCATCAAAGCTCGGCGAACTGACATCCCGGTCAGGCGGGAGGAAAAAGGAAAGAACAAGTTTGGGTTCAAACCCACCATCAAGAGAGCGGTGGAATTGGCGAAATCAAAGCAAAAGAGGGAAGGCATTTTAGCACGGATTGAAGAAGACTATTATTCGAACTCCTCAAGAGCAGCCAAAGCTTCGAGGAGGAAATCCATCATGAAGATTTTGGACGCAGCGAAGGCATCCTATCCTTTGACTCCAGAATCAATCAAAATGCTGGCTGGAGCTTTGAGAGAAGCCGGATACAAGTCGGCGTACATGTACATCATCGAAGCAAAGACGCACCACGTGGAGCTGGGCCACACTTGGACACACCTGTTGGACAGGCATTTCAAGCTCACCATCAGTGCAGCGAAGCGTGGTATGGGGCCGAGAAAGAAAGCACCTGAAGTACAAGAAGATACTTGGTCTTGCGGATCCCTACTACCTGAAGGAGGTGCAAAGAAGGGTGAACTGTTACTGGCTGCACATCTCTTCGCCCTGGGTACCAAATGGATGCTGAGAGAGATAGAAATAGCCAGGCTAACAGCCAGCGACGTTTCCTTTGACATTCGTGGAAGGACGGTGTCACTGATCCTTCGTGAGTCGAAGATGGACCAATCAGCGAAAGGGGTGACGAGGACATTACAATGCTTGTGCAGAGACGGATGTGACCTGAGGTGCCCCTATGCCGTGTTGGAGGTCCTAGTGAATCACGCGATGCTCAAAGGGGCACCTGACAGCCATCTGGGAATCACCACTGAGGTCCAGCAGGCGACGAAGGCGGAAGTCATCAAGGCGTGGAGAAAGCTGTATGGCTCCACGGTCACGGGCCATTCAGCCCGAAGATCGGGGGCATTACAGTACATAAGAAAGGGTTGGGCCATATCGCAAGTGGCCTTCTTGGGACGTTGGAAAAGCAGTGTCATCCTGGAGTACACGCAGGAGGCTTTAGAATCTATGGCGGTCAATGGAGACAAGAAGTTCGGTGAGGCACCTTTGAAACAATCCACTTTACAGGTGGACAAGGAAGTCTCCGAATTGGTGCTTCAAGCCCAGTCTCAAGTCCCACGCGATCCTGAGGTGAAACTTGCAGTGGTACAACAGATCCAAAAGGAATTGGCAAAGCTCAAGGCGAACACGAAGGATGCGGCAGAAAACCTGCAAAAGGAGATCCAAGTTTTGGAGACCAAGTGGGAATCAAATTCCACTTACTTACCAAATCTGGTAAAGTCAGCGAATCTGGTAAAGTCAGCGAGACACCAGGTCATACACAAAAACAATAGGATCCTGGTGTATGCGCCGTCAGCTCAATGCAGATCAGTTTGTGGCTGGCATTATTACAATTCAAATTACGAGTTTGTCTGTGGAGAGGACACGAAGGTAACATGTACGAAATGCCAAACTGCCGCGCAGAGCAAAGAGTAGGATGAGGCGGCAGCATAAAATGCCCATCTTGAATTTGGGTGGAGCTGGACCAATACAAGATTGGGAACCAGCTTGAAACAGACAAACTAAGGCAGCACCACCGACAAAGATGAGGGGTGGGCTGGATGGATTTCATTTTGAAAGTTGACACCAAAACGTGTCACCTCTAAACAAACCCCAAATCTGCAGCTTACCCTAAATAAACTATAAAGCAGCCCTAAGTAGATCCTAAGCCGGCCCACCCCAAATATATCTTAAACCACGTCTAAATGAACCCTGAACCAACTGTAACTAAAACAAAAACACACCTTAAATAGATCCTACGTAAATCTTAAACCGCGCCTGAAGAAACCCTAAACCAACCCTACATAGATCCTAAACCAACCCTATATAAATAAGCCCCAAACCAGCTCTAGAAAACAAAACCAACCATTAAAAAATCTAACCAACCCTAAACGAATCCTAAATAAAACCTAAAACAAACCCAAACAAGCCTTGAATGAACCCCCGTCGCAAAATACCATCCAACATGAACCGATGGCCTCAGGATTTGGTTGGCCGAATGGGAGCACCTGGGGTCAGCGACAGCCACACGACCTTCTTCGGCAGGGACCTAAGCTGTGGCCGAGATGGGACTGTTTTGCTGAGGATTTGTCCATGCCTTGCTGTTTGATGCTTGAACATATGTTTGCATAATTTTGAGTGGTAGAAATAGCAGACATTTCCAGTGGAACTTGGAGTAAATGGATGTTGAGATTATCCACAACCATTCGTGCATCGCTTCTTATTCAAAGCATTCGTTCTCCCATTTGGGTTTGTCTGACAATGTGGATATCCCTCATATCCCTAAATCCAGTGGTTTATCATCACTTCCCCTTTAAAATGACAATTTAGATCCATTTAGGGGTAACCCCATTGATAGACATAGCGTGACTTACCTATTGGATCCCTCGATTGCTTCATGCAGCCCTGGTACAGGTGATCAAGTTGAGGAGTGAACATCTCTATGAGGCCAGGAAAAGCCGTGCAGCAATGGGATTTAACCAGATTTTTGGTTGACATCATGGGGAGATGATGTGGATATGATGAAGATAAGAATTATAAGGTCCCGGATGATCATGGTGATCCTGGTTTTAACATGTCCGGGATCCACATGATCTATATCTTATCATTCTGGCGGCAACGATGCAAAATTGATGCCTTCACTTTTTTTTCCCCACCTGCCAGGTGAGGGTCTCTAGATTTTATCAGAGTTACTTTCTCCTACTCGTCCTTCTCCTTCTCCTCCGGCAATGCTGGACCTCAACCGCGAGCGCCAGATCGCAGCGAGCACTGCCGGCCTCAACCGCGAGTGCGAGTGCAAGATGTCGGATAGAATGACAGAAAGTCACAAAGAATGTCAGAGATGTCACATAGACTGTCGTAAGAGATGTCAAATAGAATGCCTGATAGAATGTCAGAGAGAATGTCAGATAGAATGGCAGAACATCTGTGCTGTGATAGTTTGCTGTGGTGTTTCTGGCATGATAGCCTTCTCCTTCTCCTCCGGCACTTGAAGAATATTACATGTAGTTGATGTAGTTGCATTTATATGCCTTGAAGTGCTTTGAGAACGGAATTTGTCACTTTGCTGGGAAAATTGCTATAAAGTTTGCAGTTTGTGGACGATTGAATATGATCAGTGAACGGATGCCTTGATGTGTGACATAAAAAACAATCTCTTGTGTCTTGTTGGTTTGCTTTAAAAAACAATGGCATACCATGCAGTGTTTCTTTTGTGAGATGGTGGACTTGTATGATCACTGACAGAATACATGTCAGAATATATGCCTTGAAATGCCATGGTGGGGATTTCTCGAAGTAGAGTTTTTTTTGTTGTCAGCATCACTTTAAGGATTACTGCAGGGCACTGGAAGGCGCAACATAGCCCTCAGGTCGTGAGGCAATGTCCTCCTGCACTGTGTAAGTTCCTCAAGGAGTATGCCACCAGGCGAGATGTGTGACTCTTGACCAGATTTCCACAGCATGCCCCCCAACAGGATGCAGAGAAGGGTTGCTTTACCATACTTTAATATTCCAAATTAGTAGGGTTTCATTGTTTTTACCATTTTGGGGATGCTTTATATAATGTTGCCCGTTGAGGAAATCCAAGTGAAACATGTGTACTGGGCCGTCTCAACTTGTTTCACAATTGATGATCCAGAAATTACAAAGTTAGATTAGAAAAAAATACAAAGTCCCTGAATTCCTCAACGGTCAAGGCGCCATTGAATCCATTGAAAGACATCCTGAAACATCCCACCTTGTTTGCATTGCGTGAAACTGCAACCTGCAGGTTTTTGAGGTGGTTGGACGAAACAGAATTTGAGGATGGGAACTGCTGGAACTGGGAGAACTGGTCTGTGAAGGCTGTGGAATTTTGGTTCACAAAAAACATATCAATTGAGGTCAATGCGTGAAAGTATGCGCAGGCTAAGTAGACGCAGACATTCTTGAAAGACAAACAATCCACAAGAAACGTAAAGAATACACTAAGTAGAGTTGCGGTCGAGAGTTGCGGATGTGGCTGCCATCGTCACAGGTGGTTTTTGCGAAGCATGCCTTTTGAACAAAACACCATTCACAGCAAATGCTTTCAGTCTTCCGCTAGTATTTACTAGAGTTGCTAGAGTGAGTACCCCATTTTGCCCATGAAACCAGAAGGTAACAGGCAACACTTTGGAATTCTGGTTTCATGGCACCATTAAAATGATCTCTCTAGGGCCCAAATGACTGATCCGGCCATTCCGCTATTTCCTTTGAGCCTTTGGTACACAACGATCAATGAGTGCTCTATTGAGATGCCGGAGAGTGAACTTACTGTAAGATGTATGTGATCTTGGGAGTGACCTGATCAGAAAGTTCTTCGTTGCACTGAACACGATGGGCATGGATCCTAATCCCAGGCGATCAATGGTCCGCTGGTGGTCACATATTTCTTTGACCATTGCATTTCTTGAATATATACACATCACGGGCCACTTTAGCACATCGTAAATGGCAGGGATGAATGATTTCTACATATCATATCCAAAAAGATGTTGCTATGATTTTTTTCATGCCCCAACCCATGGGTTTTCAAAAACAATGACGCATCTCCCACCTCTGTGAGATGGGAGCAGGACTTGTCTGACATCTTCCAGGGCGATTTGAATTCAGTATCAAACTTAGTATCGTGAAAATCTCACCGGAATTTGAACAGATGGCGACCGGCGCATGGAGAGCTCCACCATTCCCACATATTCTCACTGGATCCCACTGGTTGACTTGCGATTTCCATGGTACTTGCTGTACTTGGAGGATCTTGGGACATCTTGGGACATGGGGTAGGGACTGAACTATACTGAACTTGAGGATCTGATCATGGGCTTCATTCCCAACAGCGACAACACTGACAACATGGCAGGGGTCAGCGAGGACCTGGGTGCATGCTGCATGAACTCCGGGCGAAGCCCTGGGAAAGTTGGAATAATCCTTCGTTGCATTCCCATGTTTGGCTTCTAAAGATCATATTCTAGCATATTTAGCTTATGCATGCTTGTGCCATAAGTGCTTTAAAAGTGTTAATAGATTGTAGTAGGTTGCAATTGGATGTGTTGCCATATTTCCAAGCTGATCATGCTGAATCAGCTGAAGGAAAGCTTGAAGGCCGCTGGGGAGAATAATTTTTTGGGAAATCAATTTCGAAGAATGAGTCGTGCCGCCCTTAGATCGTGTCGCTGCCCATGCTTGCCGCAGCGGTCGGCGGGTGTCGGCTGTTGGTTTGATGGTTGTTTTACACGATGATCTTTGGGATACTAGCAGGTTTTCTGTAGATAAACATTTAAGGTTAGTCTGCGGACTGGGAATACCTTTCAATCTGTATCTTCCCCCCTTTGTCACGATGCTGGCACTTTTGCCGATGGCTCGTTGCCTATTGTTGCCTATTGTTGCCCATGTTGCCTGAGGTGTCTTTGGCAGCAAAGGTGAAGAAGAAGGCTAAGTTCACGATTCTTCAAAGTGGCGCCAGCCTCAATGCGATGCGAGTCCGTTTGACCCCAACTCGTCTGTCGAAGCGTTTGGAGCTCCGTGATTTGGGCTACCGAAGTTGTACCAATGGACAGAGGTCCTTGCGAGTGGATTTCTTGAGTGCCACCTGCGTCAGAAAGATACATTGCATTACAAATATATATATATATACATATATATATATATATATACATATATATATATACATATATATATACATATATATATACATATATATATACAGTATATAATATTTACATATAGAGGCTACATTGCATCCTTCCACTGTCACACACACACACAGAGTCCTTCTCTCCTCCTGTTGAAGCAAAGAATAGTGAATAGGCAGTAAGCTCTGAGGGGAACAACGCCAGCCTTATGTGATTCCAGCTGCATAGTCGTAGCACCGATCGAGATATAGAGCACTATCTTGAAGCCCTTTTGACGTACCTCTTCTTGTTGGCGGCAGAGTTTTGAAAGGCTCTGAACACTTATTAACACATTTGAATCTATAGTCACCTTGAGAGTGGTAGAGTTGTCCCATTTTCAATTCGGAGGGTCCAAATTTGCAAACTTGGATCTCTCTTGGCATGCCGACATCCCTAACAAAGCAAACCCTATGCCCTGGCACTGGCATTGGCACCAGGTCTCCAGCAACGCTGGAACCGACTCTTCGATGTATATTTTTCAAATGGGGATGCCTGGTTTCGCAACGCGAGCAATGAGGGTGAGAAGATTGAAGTTTGTGTTATTTTATATTATTTTGTATTGACGGTGCTGTCATGTCCTGTCAATCAAGTTGCAAATGTGACAGGTCGTGTGGACATAGCCGGAAAAGATACTGTAGTTAGAGGTGGTGGCCAAGACATCTGACCTTTTCAACCTTTTTTCAGCAAGTGTCAGCTTGGAAACAAATTCAGCTCACAAAATTTCAAGCACCTATCGCACAAAGCGATTGCTTGCGTTGACAACCATCGCCCCCTTGTGCCATTTGGGCCGCGAGGCCTTTAGAACAGCTGTTGGAACATGAAAAATGTTGGCACTCCACCAGTTGTACAAAGGGGAAAACATGTGGAAAGAAAATCTTGGGTGGCTGTGGTCAAAACTGGCGTTTCAAAATCTTTGGGTATTGTCTCACTGAGCTCAAAGGGAGCTCAAATACCAGGGCCGAAAGCAGTGATGCTGGTGCACTCTTGTGCTCCATGTCACCAATGTCCAGATTGCACATCCTTTCCCAATGTCACCAATGATATACACATCACTAGCATATCACATAATATATCATAATATCACAATATATATATACATATATAATATCACATATCAATAGACAGTACTATCTTAAACTCGGGTCCTAAGTTTTCACGTGTTTTGCACGCTTTCGGTTCTGCGCACAGACATGCCCCGCGAATGTGGGCGCCGGTTGTCTGTCAAAAAGGGGCCGATGTGAGCTGGCGAGCTGGCGGGCGATTCAGGGCTGTTAAAAACCCAATGATGGGTGGTTTACTGGGGCATGACATTCCCATTTGTAGGGGATTTATATGGATTTATCACATTTTATCACATTTTATCACCATGGACGATGAAAATCCCCAGCAACTGCTCCGAATTTTCGATGCAGTGGATCCCGATCCCTCGTCAAACTCCTGCAACGCTATGTGGCGTGCCAAATTCTCAATATTGACTCGCACTGAACTCGAATGGCTCAAAATGAGATTGGGTCTGACATTGCAGACTATTTGTTGAACTATTTGTATCTATTTATCACTTAACATTTCTTTGCCACTTCTATACATGAATGAAACAACAGGCTGTTCTGAAAGATCCTGAATCCTCCACTTGATTTGGTCTAACCAGCAGCTCCCAGATGCCCGGCCACAATTGGGCGCCTGCCATGCATTGCCATGCGGGGCGATGGCAGACAAGGACGATTGGGACTTCGTGTGGTGATTTCGTGTTCCAATGTGTATCCCATGTTAATCCCTCGTTTGTGCCACTTTCATGCCGTTCTTGCATCGGATCCAACTCCATATTATGCTGTCTATATGTATATATATTATATTACCGTATATATACATACACAAATAGGATTTTAGGTATATACAAATATATACATGTATAATATAAATAAACATATAAGTATATATATATACATACCATTATATATATACCATTTTACATATACACACCATCATATATATATATATGTATACATATTACACATGTAATTATTTATCCGCTATATATAGTATATTGTATACACCAGATAGATATGATATGCCATGGGAGCAACGTATTTCCTCAGGAGACCCTTCGCGTCACGATTTGTTCGGCGCGTAATCTGCGGGACGCCGATTGGTTGCCCGGCTCCAAGGGATCGGATCCCTTCTGCGAGGTGGGCGCAGATGAGTTTTCTGAGTTTTCTTTTCATGTTTTTGTGTTGACTTTAGCTGATGAAAAAGATGCTGATAGTGAAAATAAATGATAACATATATGATATATCAATATGATAACATAATGGATGGCCGCAGACGCGATGTCGCAGGTCATTGTAGATGGAAAGGTGATCTTCAAGACCGAGGTGGTCGAGGCTGTGCGGAGCCGGGTTGGAGTTGAGGATGTGGATCGCTTGGGGAGGCAGATCCAGTACGATCCGAACATGTTTTGGTGTTTTTTTGTTTTTTTACAGTTTTGAGGTGGTGCCATTTTAACTTGTCCTGGTGGTAAAATGACATTTAAACATACATATGACATATAATACGTACTGTATGTATATTAATATATATATATATATATGATATATTATATATAATAAATAATGCATATGCAACTATGTAGTTTTGTTGATACTGTCACTATCCATTCCTGCCCAATGGTTCCAAACCCAGCTTCCAAGCCGGTCAGAACTCATCGGACCCTGTTTGGGATGCCACAACGGAGCTCTTGGTGGCTGCGACCGATGTCTTGGAGTTCAAAATCAGTGACTACGATGAAATTGGGAACCTTGGCAGATGCAGATCTTGGCAGTAGAGGTGACTGGAGGTGACATGACGGGAAAACCCGGATCGCTTTGCAGCAAGCGCGTTTGCAAGTCCTAGAAGCGACCATGAAATGTAATCGGGTATCTTTGCGTGCAATAGCTCTCTGAATGGCATTGAAGGATGCAAGCACTTGATTTGCCACCTTTACATTTGAAAGCGTTCGAAAACTGTCATTGCAGTTCCCTTTTTGATGAAAAGACACTGCATCCTGACCGACACAGCACTGAGGAAAGCTGACTTGCTGGGCCGTGTTTCCATCTCATCAGCCCGTCTCTTGAAGGGCTTTGATGAAGAGATTAAGTTGGAAGAGGTGGCAGATGGGCAGGGTCTGGGAGCTGTGCATCCCTGGATATCTGCATATGGGACGTGTAATACTTGTACATTGCACGTATTATGTACAAAAATAGATGATACATTTTGAGTATATTGCAAATGCATACCAAATGCAATGGTATGCATGCCTCATCGCATGCTGTGCAACACATGCATTTGGTGATTCGGTAGCTTTTGTTGACCACATATTTCATGTTGTTTGATGCGATTCCACGCCTAAAGCTCCAGAGAATTTTAGGAGGACCCAGTCATTGCTGAGGGAAGCCCATGGAAGCCCTCAGGGGCTTGGGTTTGACTGGGACTTCCCCCAACCTTTGCAGGCAGGAAAGCGGCGCGAGGCTTTTCTGAAGCTGAAGGTCGAGGCTAAGGCCATCCAGACCCCTGCGCCAAGTGCTTTGTCTGCGAGTTGACCCGGTGCTATCAGAAAAAGCTTCCAGTGGATGAAGCATCCCAGTTTCGGGTGTCTTGAACACTCACTCAAAATACCAAAAAAGAATAAAAAAGATATATAAAGTCACTCAAAAATACTCAAAATACCATAATTAAAGATCATAAAGTCACCAGCTAAAACGTTCAAAACATTTTGTGCCATGGCAGCTTTGGCTCCCGAGGTGTGGAGATTCCCACGAAATCGTCGCCGGACAAGGAGAAGTTGAAGTCGCTGAGACGGGAGTCCATTCAGAGCGGCCTCACCATACGGGAGGCGAAGGGAGGATACCGTAGCATGTGAATTTATGTGCTTGGATCATATTTGATGCACTTACCATCCGGTTATTTAACATAGCCATGGAAAATTGCCCATTTATAGATGGTTTACCTATTAAAAATGGCGATTTTCCATGGCTATGTTAAATAACTTGATGCACTTAGTACTATAGAATGATTCGTTGGTGCTGGTCCTTCTTGGGTCCAGCCTTTGACAATGATGCCTGAGTCATCTCAGCACATCCTGGATGTTGCACCAATACCAATTAGCTTCTCCGCACCTGAAGTGAATGATCTCTTCTTCTCTTTAACTTGTGTGTTTTGATCAATCTAGAACACTTCATCTCCATTCATCTCTTTCGTTAGTTGATCAGGGGTCCCGTTTTTGTCATGCGAAGGACAGCTCGAACTTAGGGCCCTCAAACATCACATCCGGTTTTATTTCATGCTGCCCAGCTGCAGGTAAGGCAACTCAGTGTGTCCGAATTGGAGAGATGGTTGGAGGAGCTCCATTCCATCTGCGGAGTATGAGGCGTTTGTATCCCATGCTTTTTTGAAACTCATATATAAACATATATGAACACAGTTTTTTTAAGTTTTGGGTTCATGCTAGCAGGCGATTTCCAGGAATTTCCAGCCGTATTTTCCGATGTCCTGGGTTCAAGCGCCTTGCGCGGCTGCGTTCTCACGTGGCGCCTCATGGAAACCAAAGTGTTCCACATCGTTCTCTCCAGTGGCTCCACTGAAGAAGTTCACATCGGCTGCGGTGCTCGCGTGGCTGACTTGCAGAAAGCGTATAGGGCCCATGGAGGGCGGTTCTTGAGACTGGTGACGCAAGATGGACGACTACTGGAGCCCAGGCAGGGATCAACGGTAGGGTTTAAATGGTAGTTTGATGTTAGATTCATTTAGATTCAGAGAAACTGATGAAGGTGATATGATCAAGACAGGACGAAACTGATGAAGGTGATATGATCAAGACAGGACGATTGGTATTTAACACTGACTATGACTGTAATTTGTATCATTTTGTATCTATGTTGCTTGTTTTTGCGTGCCCTCTGTGGTGTCCTGCAGCTCCAACGGGTGATGGTTCACTACCCAGGCAACTCCTGTCAGAAGTGCCTCTGGCAGGAGGTGAGCATTTGACTGTCGTGGCACAGAAAACATCACTGGCTGCTACGGCTGCGCGTTTTGCCATGTACTGCAGTGGTGTTGCGTATGTTGATACTTGGGGTTCAGCATATATGTCGCGTCCTGGGAATGAGCCGTTCCCCGAACCTCTGCGTAACGGCACTATGGCGGTGCTTCACATCTCAGCTACAGATAATGCTTTCGCTGCCATACTGGAAGATGGGACTGTCGTGGCCTGGGGCGACCGTTCTTGTGGCGGAGACTGCAGCAAAGTGGCATGGGAACTGGTGAATGTGCAGCAGATCGAAGGTGCCGAAGCTGCCTTTGCTGCCATCCAACAAGATGGACACGTGGTCACCTGGGGAGCGCCTCACGGTGGTGGCAACAGTCGGGGCGTCCAAAATGCCTTGGTCGGTGTCCGAGCGATTCGCAGCACCACCCTTGCCTTCGCTGCTATCCGACATGATGGACATGTAGTTACTTGGGGGGATCCAGACTACGGAGGTGATAGCCAACGAGTTCGTTACCGGCTCGAAAATGTGCAAAACATTCAGGGCAGTGAGCGCGCTTTTGCTGCAATTTTGGAAGATGGTGCTGTTGTAACTTGGGGCGATCCAGACTGGGGCGGCGACACCGGCGAAGTCCAGGCGCAACTGAAAGATGTCAAAGAGATTGGTGCCACGCGAGCTGCATTTGCTGCAATTCTGGCAGATGGAAGGGTTGTGACCTGGGGAGACGCAGCTTGTGGTGCTGATAGCAGTAGTGTCCAAGACCAGCTGAGAGACGTGCAATGCATTAAGGGCACAAAGCTTGCCTTTGCTGCGATTCGGGCAGATGGGACTGCTTCTCTGTTTTGCCTTTGAAAGTGTTTTGCAATGTTTTGGGCCTGTCTTTACTGTAATTTCTGAGATCAAATTTGATGAGTTTCCATTTGTTGTCATTTTTTGGGGTAACATGAAGTAAGATGGGGTCAGATGAAGCCTGGTTCATGTCCTTGGCCCTTGGCGTTATCGCGGGACCTTTTATGTTTGTTGGGCCATGTTGGCCCATGCTGGATTTTGCAGGTGGTGACCTGGGGCGATCCCAGTAGTGGTGGTGACAGCAGTAGCGTGGCAGATCAGCTGAAAGATGTGCTGCAGCTGTTCTCCACGGACCTGGCCTTCGCAGCTCTCCGGGCTGACGGGCGCGTTGTAACCTGGGGAGATCGGTTGAGTGGCGGAGACAGCCGGGAAGTTCAAGCTGAACTTCAACATGTCTACCTGATCCATGGGTCGGCCGCAGCTTTTGCGGCCATTCTGACGGATGGAGGATGTGTTGCTTGGGGTGATGAAGCAGCTGGTGGCTATGGTGGCTCTCGTCAGACCAAGAGCAACTCACAGAAGTCTTGGTGGTCGATCTTTGGCTGAGACCGGACCTCTCCGGACCTATCCGGACCTCTGAAGCCAGTCTGGTGAAAATGACAGGCAGCACACAGGAAGGCTTCCCATTTGTGGTTGAAGGAAACGAGCCTTTCAGAAACTGACTTTTCAAGGAGTTGATTTTGTTTTGTGATGTTTGATGCTTAAATATGCAGCTACGCGAAAGGAATACCCAAAGATGGTGCAATTGCCAACTTCCATCCATTTTCAAAGAGCTTCCAAGGACTTCCAAGGACTTCCAAGGTCTCAAGGGGACTTCCAGCCCTGCCCTGAGCACAGCGCAAGGAGGAGCGGCTCCGACGTCAGCGGCGGGAGACCCGGCGAGATGCTGAACGCCGTGGCCGGAGCGAACACATCGAAGAAGAGGCGCCGAGCAGATCGGAGCAATGGGAGAAAGATGGAGAAAGTGCTTCAGTGACTTCAGTGGATGCTTCAAGATTTCAAGATTGTTTGGATTGAGCCTGAATGCTGGGGTAGATGAAGAGACCCTAAGACACCCAGCTGCCCCAAGCCAGGAGGGCCATTGGTGGACTCCGGGAGATAATCGAGAGTGTCCAAAGTGTGGCACGGAGCAGCCACAGACCTCCAAGTTCTGCAGTGAGTGTGGTTGGATGCTTAGAATATCTTAGAATCTTATGCAGAACCCAAGGGCCCAAGGGCCCAAGGGCTTGCTTGAAAAACCTTGTGGTATGAAATTGCCATTGATGAACTATGGAAATCACATAAGCCGTGGCCAGTGTACCCCGAACAAATTACGGCATGTTTTCATCTACATTCCTTTTTTTTTCTCTTTCATATTTTGATGAATCTATCATGACGGTACTTTTTTGTTAGGGAACCTATGGGATTCTGCTTCCAGAAGAATAATATATCAAGATGATGATAAACAGGGGGCTCCCACACAAAGTTTTTTAAGTTTTATATCATATATATATATCAGATATTGTGATAGTTTTCATTCGAAGCACTTCCCAGGCGCTCCCTGGAACTGGCAGCCTGACGTCCCTGCGATCCCGGTGCCAGCGCAGAGGCGGCAGAGGGTGCTGGTCCCACAGGTGCCTGGAGACTGCAGACATTGATTTGTGGCAAGGCAAAAATCAGGGGTTAATTATGGTTAACATTGGTTAACTTCATTCAAGCCATCTTGAACTGACAAAGATGAGGGTTTGAACCATGGTTTGACCGCCAGAAATGGAGATTGAAGCAGCTCAAAGTCTCAACGTCCCAATCACTTGAATGGAGGATTGGAGATGAAGCAGGCGTTTTAGCACCCCTGAAAAGGGGCTGCTTTCAGCTGCTCTCCAATTGGGCCGTTTCATGGGATGCCGGGAAAATGATACAGTCATACACCATCTCGAGCTCTTCCAAGTATCATCATCACCATCATCACTATCATCATGATCACGGCTGCAATCATGATCATGATGAGCATGATGAGCACCTGGAAAGCTTGACTTGCCCGCCCAGGCTCATGATTGGTCTAACATGTTTCAAGATCCAATTCGCAGTAGCAAAGCATGACTGCCAATTGTACGCCACTGCTGGATCTAGTGACAATCTAGTGGATAAGTTTCCCAGAATCCATGATGGAATGTCAATGAATGTCACTGGTCTGCCATAAATGGCTGCCATAAATGGCTCATTTCATCTCTGGGCCGCGCGCAGAGGTGCAATCTCCATTGCTTGCGGATGAACTTGTTGTGGCCAGCGATGAACTGCCGGAACTGCCAGCAGACTGGGCTGACACGTTGGACAGCCCTGGTCCAGCGAAGTACGAGGACCGGATGTGGGCACATGAGTGCTTTGAACGGTTTTTTTTGCTTGTACAAATATGCATCTAAGATCATCTAAGAATCTAATATGCTTTATTGCCAAGTTGCAGGAATCGCTCTTGCCTCTTCCAGTCGTGTGATCTGGAGAAAGAATCTATGGTAAATCAGCATACGGCCGGTAAATCATCTAATATGCATCTAATATGCATCTAATATGCATGATTGCTTTTTGTACAATATCAGAATAGCATCTGTATATTTGACACCCTTCAATAAGCTTCAGGGAGCCAAGACATCATTTAGGGTAAAGCAAATAATCGATGCAAGTCAGACTGCCTGCTTACATCCTGAACAATTTTTCTGGCACATGATTTGGCAGCCTTTTTATCAGGGTTTTTACACATCTGTGATCATATCCGGTGATATTGGGTCGCTTGTTGTTGCGCAAAGCACGGGGATAGGCCATGCCTGCTGCGTCTGTGGCGGAGCTTTGGATAGATCGAGAGGGTGCAGAAACTTTGGCGGCAGCTCTGTGGGCGTAATTTTGGGTATTCTCAACCAAAAGTGGCGAAAAGGACTAGGACAGAAGCTGCGTGTTGGTTTCGAATCCTTGAAAGATTACAATACGTCTTTGGAACTGGAATTCCAACTCGAGACCGCGACTGCCAAACAGAAAGAAGACATCAAAACAATTCACAAGCTGCCTGGGTGCAAGATTTCTGTTGCACCTTCTACAGACATGACTTGGCTCAAAGTTGCAGATCTTCCGAGGAATAGGCGCATACCGACTAAAAACACAGCCAATATTTGCCGAGTTTGGCGATGCCAACAGTTTGCCAGCCATCAGTGTTGCCTTCAGATTGATGGAGAAATGGAGAAGGTTGCTCCCTTTGCCATGATGTGGGTATGGATCAATACCTATTAATACCATTTTTAGGGGGATGAACATCCATTTACCAGCTATTTTGATGTTCACCAGGGGTACAAGGGTTTTGACACACTGCCATGTTGCTTGTGGTACCGCCTCACCAACTGTTACCATCTCAGGAGTTACGTGGCCTGCAAAATGAGGACACGGATCGCCGGATGCTTCAGTTGCTGGAAGGCCGAAACATGCCGAAACATGCCGAAACCACCGTGAGGTCTCTTCGGCTCGGCATAGGGGTTTCCATTCATGGGGGATCCCCAATATGAATGGTTTATGTCATGGAAAATCCATCTATAAATGGATGATAACTAGGGGTACTCCCTATTTTAGGAAACCACCACATGATCATCTTTGTATCAAGAGCTGCAGATGGCAATTTCTGACCTTTCCACCGTCTTCAAATGTCTTTAGAATGAACTGATTTCTTTGTCCCCGTCTTTTTGCCATTGGGAGTCCATAGCAACCAGCCCTTGATGAATCATTGACCACAGCGAAGGCCCATACGCGAATTTGCCCAAAACAGCTGCACCAAGGGTTGACCCTTGGCAGTCCCGTGCCCCTCGGTTTGCAGATTTCCGGTAGTTTGATGTATCTGGCATTTTGTTGAACATATTTGATCTGAGATTTGATTCATAAGGGTTGACTTAATTGCTGGACTCATACATTTTGAAATTTTGAGGGATAGTTGCAGACATTATGACATGGAAATCAACGGCTGCATCAACACTTTGAGCCCGAGCCGGGCAGTGGCCATGCATTTGATCCTCCTGCCTGACCTTCATTGCAATGTTCTTGAAACACAATCCCAATTCACCAGAGAACACTTCAGATGTAAATATCACCCTGAACAATCCACTCTATCTATATCACCCAAAATAATCCACATATAATAGATCCACCAGACATCACTAGACTACATTTAAAGTATAGTATATCCACATATATCCACTATATCTACCATATCTACTTTCTTCGCAGTCGGATTGGATCGAGTTGCCGAGGTTGCGAGCTATGGAGTCGAACCAGAAGTTGCAGGTGCGGCAGCTTCCGTTCACAAGGCTTCGGTCATCAGAAATGATGGTGACAAATCCAGGTTTGGTCCAACTTTTTTTTTTCCCCCATGGAAATGACAGTGGATTGATTCAAAGGGACATTGATCCACCATGAAAGATGTTCTGGTTTGACATCCAAACTTACAAACCAAATGTGTTTGTATACTGCATCTTGAAGGCTTCAAGGTGACGCTAGGGACCTTGAAGGATCCAAATCAGCAGTTCTAAGAAATTCTAAGAACCTTGCATGCAACGGATGGAATCTTAAACTCGATATGTTCATGTATTTTCATGATTTCATGTATTTCCATGTATTTTCCATGTATTTTGATGCATTTTCATGTATTTTCATGTATTTAATGATGTATTTTCCATCTCAATGAGTTCAGGTGAAGGGCAGCAATCGTGGTGGCAGAAGACCGGATTGGCAGGTCCAGGAGCTTGTGGGGACCTGCCGTCTCATTCGTTTTCTTTTGGGATAAACATCAACAAAACCGAGCAACAAATTAGACATACTTAGATCATATTGAACCCAGATATTTGCGAAGGCTAGGGGCTTTGAAGACAATTTGGGCCTTTGGGGCTTGCGGAAGTACAAATTTGGCTTGCCGACAGCTGTCAGGTCAGCGATCTATACATCTCATTATCATCCTGTTCAAACAATTGTCATCATTCTGTAAATTGTGTACATGTATAAATTGTTATGGTTCACATTGGCTCACGAACTTATCAATTATCAGGTTAATGAACAGGTTGGTTATGGTATATTATGCTGATAACCTCAATATTTCATATACCACAACCTCATATACCACAACCTTTTCATAATTTATTATGTTATGGTTATTTCAACATATTTCAACTCCATCCAGCTTTGTAAAAACCGGCACCAGGAGCAGCACCCAGCGGTTCCAGCAGCGGGCGCAGCGGGCGTTGGGCCGTGTCCATGGCGCACACGGTGACCAACTCGCCAGTGCATTTCGGGATCGAGGCTGGGCCATGGGGTGGTGGGAAAATGCTGGGAAACTTCTCCTAATCTATGGCCGACTATGGCCCAAATGTCTATCCAAAGGATGGGGATTTATGGGGTGTGATGATCAGAATGTTGAAAATTGGGGCAAAAAAAGTCCACTGGATGGCCAACATGATGATAAACCATCTTGAGGGTAACCCAGGCAAAGCCTAATTTGGTGGTTCTAAGTTTGGACTGGCTCTCTTGTAGTGATGAGAACTTATCCTATTGAATCGTTTGAAGCATAGCTGTTTGATCAGGGTGGAGCATTCCGAAGTAGGGCGTGATGATTCTTTGTTTTCTTGCAGCAGTTGAAACAACTTTTAAAGGCACAGGCACCACGGAACAGATCAGGTTCCAGTGAAACAACTAGTGTTGGAAAGCATTCCAACCCACCTCTTGGCATCCCAAATCCACTGGGCGAAACTTCGATTTAGATTCTTCTTAGATTGGCCTTGGGACTACTTAATTGGTCACCTACTACGCTATATAGCCAGTAAGAAGCAATTATTACGGTTCAACTAACTCCATGGCCATTACTGGTATAACAAATTATAACAGTAACATCTCAGGTTATCATAAATTATCCCATATCTTGTAGTAGTACATAATACTACTAAATTGTGATAAATTATATAGGATAATTTATGGTAACCTATGAGATAATAATACAGTACTATTATAATTATAATGACCTATTATATACCTATTATTAAAACTATCATGGGTTATAAGATATTACTTATCATAGGCTACAACATTATTACCTGTGATAAGCCATTATAACCCATGATATATAAGTAATCTATGATATGATTAACCTATATATATAGTACTGGTGAGAATTAGGTTATGTTAGATGAATTAACTTTCTTATAACCTTTGATAAGTCAGATATTCTCATAACCCCCTAAAAAAGGTTATATAACCAGTTTTTTTAAAACCCAAAGCCTCTTAGTTCTCTTTCTCCCAGGCCTTCCGGCGCTTCCTGCGGGTGGAGACGGAGCCAAGACTGCAGTGGCTGGCAGAGGAGATGATGCACGTGGAGATGCCCGAAGGCGGCATGGGGATGGGCATGTGTATATATAATATCAATATGATATATATATATATATATATCACAATATGCAAATAACTACATAAATAAATAGATAAGTTTAATAATGTTTAATATACATATATATATAATATGATATACATATATATAATATGATATATATATATATTATATATTTGTCAATTTAATATTGATTATGATTTTTGGATATATGATTTCGCTGAGGTATGTTGCGATAATTTTCGCTGTTGACCATATGTCTCAGTTGGGGATGTGCCCATCTGTATCGGGTTGGAGCTGCTGGAGCTTCGAGAGCCAAACATTTTTGTCCGGGCACTCAGTGATGCAGAACTTGCTTGGAGGGGCATTGTTGCAATTGTGGTTCATCTGTGTTATTCTGTGTTATTCTGCATTCATCTGCCATGCTAGAGACGGCTCAGAAAGCTTCCGTGGTATCATTTCGGCCCAATTTGATTTGAGTATTTTGAGTCATCAGTTGTGCACGAATAACGCCCTGCCGTCCACGCCGAATACGCAAAACATGGGCATCATCTCTGCAGCCATGGAGACAAAACGCATTGTCGTCATGTGGGCCAGACGCATCATCGTTTCCATCGCCGTTTGCCTCGTCCTGGGGTTTGTGGGGTTGGCAGGTGACGCACTGGTTTCCAGTGCTGGAACCAAAATATGTCTAGAACTAGAACTGTTCTTACTATTGCTCCAAGCATGCTACGAACTAGTTACACTAGTTGTGACTTTGTTGGTAGCAGCGCTGCAGGTGCCTTTGTCATTTGCAACAGATGCAGTTCGGGATGCAGTTTGGGACTGGACGTTCTCATTTCTTTGGGATGCAGTTTGGGCTCTTATGGGCTTAGACGGAAAGTCCCTGAGCATATCTGAGTATGCTGCATGCTTTCTTAATGGCCTGTACCAATCAGGCGACTTAGGATTGGACACCGGCTGTGCCATGTCTTAGTGAGTCATTCTTGGCATAACCGATTAATCTTGAAAGTTATGTACAGCATTTCAGGATATTGCAAGAGCGAAGTCGTGCAAAATGAGATTCGATGCGTTTGCTTCAGCGCCTCAGCAGGGTGTTGGTAGGCAAGCACTTTTGGCACATGTTGAATGTGCCTTCAGCCACTGCCTGAGGTCAAGAAGAGATGATGGCTGCTTTGAGGGCAGGAGGGTTCTAAAAGAATCAGGTAGCCTCCCAGAATCGAACATTCTCCGAATCGAACATTCAGATCATTTCGCCCACTGTCATTTTCAAGCAACTAACTGTTGCAATCATTCGCATTCCTTTGTTGTTCTGCCACATTCCTTGGCAAAGTTCAATGTTCGGATGTTTTGTTCATTGTCCTTTTGTGCTCGCGATTGCTGGTTTCTTTTTGTTTTCGACGGACCTACACGCAAGGTCAGGAGGTTCTGCTTGAAGTCTGTCTACTTGTTTGCGTTCTATGTCAAAAGGTGTTGTCATCTTCTACATACCGGACCAGCAACAGGCGACTGAACAAATCAGGCTGTTCTCAAGAAATGCTTACCCTTGTGATCCCTTCCGCAGAATCAGTGGCACAAACCTATAGAAACAAAAAGAATCAAACAGCTAAAGGCCGTTGTGTTTCCCAATCTGTTCAGATTTTTGCCCTGAAAGATTTAGAACATAAATTATCTAGAACTTGAACATTATTGTCAACTAATTATTATTTAGATGTTTTGAAGCGGCAACTGAGACTTAAATTGCACGTTCAATGAGAGATACATGGTGAAGGTTGTAAGGGTGGTGACATGTTGTGACAGCCAATGACTTGCTCAAAGAACTCCAAGACTGCAAAGTTGCTGCTGGTGCTGGAAGAAATAAGACACGACACCTTGCACTTGTTCCGTTAAGCTTTTTGTGGCCTAGTGTCATGATATGTTCCTTGAGTCTCAGCACTGCAAGTCGCAGGCATGTATCCAATCGATCCGCTTTCTGTGGAGTGCCGCACCCTTGACAGAAACTCGGCGCAGCCTTGTGGAAGCAGAGCCTGAAGCAAAGCGTTTTCGCTATGATACGGGGGTGTCTAAGGATTGAGACATATTTGGATTATCTTTGGGGTGCATCCCATTTGAATTAGTGGTTATAGTCATAGTATGTCATAGTGGTTATCGCACATATATTACTGGGGCATATCTCGTATACAAATAGCTTTAACTGGCTGATAACATGATCATTTCCCCTTGACAATTGGAGGATGCACATCTATCTTAGATATTTGTTTTAAGCGATAACTTATTTCAGTTTTGTCCACCCAGAATGGCCGTTTGGTTTTTTCCGGTGAGACAATTTATGGCCGAGGCCATAGCAGATGCCCAAATCCTCCTCCAGCCTTAGCTTTCGTGCAAGTGTCCAAGATCACAGGTGTGGACATCGTGGACACGTGGTGAAGCCCGAAGCATCACCATGTAAACCACCAATGACTTAGTTGTACCAGAATTGGATGGCTAAAAACAACCATCACTTATCACTGTTGATGGCACTGTGTTTACCACATTGATTGGGGGGATCATCAAAACTTGGGGAATTTCAAAAGGAAAAACAAAGATAAAACCACTTAGATTGGAGATGCAACACCAAACAAAGCCAAAATGTATGGCTTGACTTACACTCAAAATGCCGATTGTGGGTGCGTTGGACCCCACTCTTGAAGCATCTACTGTAACTGCACTCCTGCCTTATGAAGTGTGGTGCTTGGAGGCTGTTTGGATGATGACGTCGAACTTTTCTTTGAGCATCCGTACCAGGAGTGACATTTCGACACAAGCTTCACTTCGAGACTTGAACACGTCTTTTTTGTTCTGTTGATCTGAGATTGCTAAGTAGAACATGTCTCAGAGAAACAGACACCCGGATGTCCATCCTGACAGGAGGCTTTCGACTATGCAGCCGCAGCGCAGATGTTGGCTGAGCGGTCTGCACAGCCAGTGCAATTGCTTGAAGCCCCATGGTGCACATAATCATGCTGCTATCATTTGCTATCTATGTCATTGAAAGGCAGGACAGATTTTAACTGACCTTATCATGATGATGATGATGAGACGACGACGACGACGACGACGACGACGACGATGATGATTACGATGATGATTACGATGACAATGATAAGTATTTTTATCATTGATAGGAGTCTTTGCATCATTTCCATCATATGTTGGGCACCTGAAACCTGAAACGACCTTCAAAGGTTGCTACATCTGAGGTTGCTGAAGCAGCCTGGACCCAGAAGTATGGCCAGGCCTTGACGAATTGGGTGCCTGGAAGCAAGCAGGGATCCAACGGTTTTCTCACTTCGATTCTTTTCTGGCCACCTTCTTTGTTCAAGGTTTGTTGGAATGATCTTGTATTTCTGCTAATGTCAGTTTCAGATAGTTTCAGAGTCATTTCCGGTTTTCACAACTTCATTTCATACGCTTCATGCTTCTCCACTCACAGTTATTTTAGTGTCGCTAGAAACAGCCAGTAGGTGATACACCTCCAAACAGATATGCAAGTTATTCTGGTGAAACCCTTATTTATTTCCTCTTTCTGCAGGTGCCTTGTTCCAGTCTTTCCGTGGCCATTTAATTTCTGGAGCATCAATGTTCATCATCATCCAGTTTTTGACAGTTCGAGGATATTTCATGACATTTCTATACATTTCTTAGAAGAGGTTTTAGATCTTCTTCAGACCTATGCCTATACCGTATATACCTGAAGTGTTTGAATTTGTTCGTTTTCCTTGTCTGAATTTCCTGCCTGGAGCCATGGATGAGAAAATATCTGCGGCTGAAGATCTTTGACGGGGACTTCGCTGTCAGCTTCGTCCATGTCTGACCTGTGGAGTCGCTTCGTGTGTTTTGTGGTTTTGAGCTCCCAAGAATTTGCGATGTTCCGTCATCAGCTTTGGCATGTCAGCTGGAGACATCATCATAGCAATGGGTCCCGGTCCCACTGGTGTCCTATTTTAAAAGCGCCATGACTGGATTTCAATCAATTCCCCACAAAACCCGTGTGACATCCCATGTTTCCGGGATAGTGCCAGTTTCCAATTTGGTGTGTGCCCTGACTTCTGTACTTGGGCCGCAACTCTGTGACAGTTGACGAGATTTGAGAAAAAACGCCACCTGCGATGAGGCTCAAAAAGGCACTGGGATGAACGAAAGGTATACTCATTTGCTCTACAGTTATTCAGAAATGGCAATAGAGGATTTCAAGTTTCATCCCTGGTCTCTACTGCAGCTTGCTGAAAAGGAAGATTTGCCACCAATTTCGAGCTTTGGAACAGCAGAGTCTGAAACTCATCAAGGCGAAGCCGGTCGCTTTCGCGGGTCAGTGAGATTGTTGATCGCATTGAAAGTTCTCCAAGCCATCGACAATGGCACTGACCTCTGAAAGTGCCTGATTTGCTTCGCGGGAGTGGTAGTAGCTACAGCGTGCAGTGGAAGATTCCAACTGTGAGCCACCGGATGCAAACTGATTTGGAGGTTCAGAATGTGAGCCGTGAACTCTCTTGCCACAAGAGTAAAGTGTACAGTATTTGCCTCAATCTTGTGCCTTTTGAATGGCTCACATAACATACTCTCTATTGCTGCCGAAGTAGGGGCAGGTGTAGTCACCCTGCTGCGCGGCCTTCAAACGTTTCAGGGCTGCGACGCCAGTTCGGCCAGTTCGGAAGATGGAGAAACAAACTGCGGCTAGCCACATCCCCATTTTCACTTAACGGTTTGTCTGAAAATGTCCAAATTTGCCATTTTAGAGGATGATAAATCACCCAATCTGGGATGCAACATATTCAATGAACCCACAGCGACAGTAAAGCGCCGGACTGTATGATGGATTCACACCACCCAATGGAAGTCATCCTACAGAAATGTTGCATCAATATGTCTCAAATCAACTGGAAAAAGATCAGCTGAGATACCCAATGACAAGGGCTAAGGCACGTCATGACAAGAAATCCTCTGAGAATCAATGTCCCTTTTCGACTTTTGGCGCCTGCCCCCAGCAGCACTAAAACAGAAAAGTATACAAGCAACCATCCTTAATCCCCACAAGTGGAATTCGGCGTGCAATTTGAGATGGTTTTGGACTTTTAAAGTATAATCGCATGCACAACTTTAGAAAACATTGACATCTACTGTAATTATTCCAAAGGTATATCCAAAGGTATTGATTGCTGCACAGTTTGAGAGTCTAAAATAACTGAGGATCGAGTAGGCACGATATATTGACACGCGATAGACTTGGCAATGGTAGAGGAAGGCAAGGGATGGAGGGAATCTGCCAAGGAAGAGGATCTGCAGCTAGGTGGCTTTATTCATCGGGTGTCCGGACATCATTCGGAGAAGGACTGGGGTTTATTTTGTGGGTCACGGTGTGCCCGATACCTTGTTCGAGGCAAAGAGTATCAGATGGATCAGGACGGTGAGTCACAGAGTCATAGCCAGTCATACCTCTTTGCGCAAGGATCCTCGCTCGCGCTTGTTGCGGGAAATGCAGTTGGGCTGCTTTTTGCTGGCAAGAGCAACATGGCGATCAATAGGATTCACCGCCAATTTTCAATGAAGGCATCTATCCAGGGGGTTTCCATAAATGTTGCTACCCAAATAGCTGGATGGTTTATTTCATGGAAAATCCTTTGAAAATGGACGACTTAGGGGTACCCATGGGTACCCCTATTTCGGGAAACCTCCATATCTATCATTATCTATCCCCATTCCATCCCTCTGTCCCCAACCGTCCACCTCACTGGAAGCTGTCCAAGGTACGAGTGCAGCTCACCGCCGATGCTGCTTAGACTGCTGTGTGCCAAGTGGCAAAAGAGACACCTTCGCTGCTCATCCGGGGAGTCGGTGGTGTTAGTCTTTGAATCTGCAGAATTTGATGCCAAAGATGATTGCAGATTGATGGTTTAAGATGATCCAAAGTGGTGTAAAAGCATGTTTTGTTGCATGTTTTAGCCAATTTAAGATGACCAATACTTTATTGACCGGGAACAGGATGGAACTGGGTGGAGCACAAGAGTTCCTATTCCCCTCAGACGCGACCCAAATTACTTGGTAGCATGGCCGGATGTTCACCATGTTTTCAATGTTGAAGCCGCATCCCTGGTATAGTTTCATATCCTGGAGGACGTTTGAGAAGATCCTGCAACTGATTGGGGAGCTTTCATTTGTATTACAGTATTACAGTATTACTGTAGAATTGGTTTAGACAAGTTGTTGGAAAGATGTCGAGCTGATACCAGGATGAAGTCAAGGACCTCCGAAGCTGTTGCGATATCAAGCAGATGAGTCGACAGACCATCCCAAAGACCAATCCAGCCATATCTGAAAAAATGGACATTGCAAAGCAGGGGCTGTAAGGCGATTCCATTCGGTACCAAACAGAAACATTGAACGTCATTATGGCATATTGTGGCCACAGTTGCTCTGGACCATGTCGCACGCCGTTGAGTGAGAATTTCGAGGCAGCGCCGGCAGCGCCCAAAGTGGCTGCACTGACTGCGCTGGGCAGTTGCCATGGTGACTGGGATAGGCAACGACATGGAAGCTTCTGCGGAAGCGATGACCATGGAGCAGATGATTGCGATGAAGGCGCTGAATGCAACATCTTTTTGAGCAGCTTGAATCACTGAACGTGGGTAAAGAATGGTAAAGACATGTTTAAGATGACAAGGATATTTATGCAATTGTGACGATTATGGGCAGGTTTATCGGAGGCCGCCCCAATTTGTTTGCTTTACATTCACAATCCATCGTTGAAACTGCATACTTGCCAAGTTTGAGACACATCCAGATGGAAAGGTTGCTGCAGGTTCTAGCTGCTTATTGAAAGAAAACATCTTCTTAGCCAAGCGGGACTTCTGTAGCGGATTGGTTGCCTTCGTTGTCTAGGCTATTGCCAGTGCATTCTATCCGGCTTCGAATTGAACATGTCTGAGCTGCCAGTTTCCATGATACCTCAAACTTTGAAGTTCCTCGGTGTCAGGAAGGGCTAGAAGCTCAAATCAAAGCGATGAGCAAACCGACCACTGACAAAGTGTAACTTGTCGACAGCGGGGAACATTCAGCTCTGGCTCTGTGGTTCCCACTCAGGAGCCTTGCTATTTTGTTTCCTACTATTAGTGTGAGCTGGTGTGTGCGGCACGTGCATGGCAGCCATAAAACCTTTCAAGTTTCCAATATACAACATTATACAACTAGGTTATTATGGTTAGTGTACCGTGGCTGTATCAAAAAAACTGGCACATGATCCTCTCGTGGCAGAAACCCAATTGACTCGGCTGCCTGTCTATATTCATGGCTGAGAAACTTTGGTCCCAAGGAATTCAGTGGGACGATTTACTGCGGCGGCAAACATCAGTGGCATTGACGAGGCTGGGGCCTGTGGGTGACCGCCTGATAACTGCTGTGACGAGTGAAGAGACAATCTCCACCATGAAATTGACATGTCATTGACATGCCATTGGCAGGTCATTAGCCAAACAGAAGGAAGTTTGACTACGAAGAATCGTGATCATATTCCTCGGAGTGTTGAAAGAAGTTGCCCAAAGCATTGTTCTGCCACAGCTGGCGCCTTTTTTCTGAATCATAGGGAACTCAGCCATGTCATTTTCTGCTGATGCCCCCTTTCCATCCATCGATTTGAGATTGCAGGAAGATCCTCCCCCACGTCGCCTGAACGTGGGTCAGATGTACCTGGGCAGTGGTTTAAAATTGTTAGCACATTTCCTATATGAAGGTTTCCTAAGTCATGTGAGTACCCCAAACCATGCATAATTAGACCATTCTAGGATTGAACGCCACTGTTTTGGGAGACCCACTCATTTTCGGACACCTCCATATTGCTATGCATCCTTACTTCTTTTTGTCCTTACCCTTAATGACAAACCCTATGTAGCCTGTTGACGAAGACTTTTTGCTGAAATCACGAAAAAGGCACAACCTAAACCAGCAGCCGTTCATTGCCTGGGAAGTACGCATCTCTGCTTTCGCTTTAGGCCTGTGCAAGCAGAATGAAGAGCGAAGAATTAGCTACATACTCCGTAGAGTATCAGAGACAGGGATGACCAGAAAGTCCAAGCTACTGCTCTAATATGTTCTTCCTAAGTTCTGTAGGTCATCAATAACTGACGTGGGTCTAGTTTTACTCTGTAGGTAATGAATCACTATATAGTCATTATAATCTGTCTATATCCATGTAATATATCCAATCATATATATATATATATATATATTAGTATTATATATATATACATTATATATAAGATATATGTATCAACATATATATATATATATATTTATTTAAACTATGAATATCTGAATATCTGTCTTATATATTATATTATATATATTATATATATATGCCTGGAGAACTTGACATCACCTTAGGGCCTGGGACCCATCGCCCAGGTATCAAGTCATCGCCAAGTTCGTGGCGGTGCGCTCGGGACCGTCCTTGGAGGCGCCCTTCCTGCGGCGCCTCAACCAGGGCGCCAAGGTGGAGATGTTCGAATGGGACAGCAGCCGCAGTCGCTCGTCCTGGGTGTGGTCCTGATGTTTGGGGAAAAGCTATTCCTATATATATATGTATATATATATATATATATATATACACATATATATATGATCGAAGGAAGTTTAGAAGTCAAACTTCCGACAATATGGACAGATGAAAAGCAGAGCAGGGAAGAGGCAGAGAGAAGAGAAAGATGAAGAAGAGTAGAAGAGAAAGAGTCAGAAGAAAGAAGATGCAGATGCGCGAAAAGGTAGGAAAGTCGCGAAACACTGTGTTTTTCCAATGATTTGTGGCTACGGAGGGTCGAAAAGTAGGCTCGCTAAAGCGGCGGGTGCGGA
>Ga0126342_10000634_pt1 | contig 40916 bp, 43 predicted proteins | sample Cyp1metagenome_FD_92528 | JGI IMG/M metagenome (GOLD analysis project Ga0126342, IMG submission 92528) | Coral microbial communities from Lord Howe Island, Old Settlement Bay, Australia - Cyphastrea 1 metagenome | ecosystem: Host-associated > Invertebrates > Cnidaria > Coral ...
GTGGTTGTGGTTGTGGTTGTGGTTGTGGTTGTGGTTGTGGTGGTTGTGGTGGTTGTGGTGGTTGTGGTGGTTGTGGTGGTTGTTGTGGTTGTGGTTGTGGTGGTTGTGATTGTGATTGTGGTTGTGGTTGTGGTTGTGGTTGCGGTTGGGGTTGGGGTTGGGGTTGGGGTTGCGGTTGGGGTTGGGGTTGGCTTTGGGGGGTTGTGGTTGTGGTTGTGGTTGTGGTTGTTGTTGTTGTTGTGGTGGTGGTGGTGGTGTTGTTGTTGGTGTTGGTGTTGGTGTTGGGCCGTCTTGGGGCAATGTTGGGCCGTCTTGAGGCTATGTTGGGCCCATCTTGAGGCCAGGTTGCAGCTATGTGGGGCCATCTTGAACGATGGTGGGGCTATGATGTATGTTGGGCCTATGTTGGCCCATGTTGAGCCATCTTGGGAGCTATGTTGGGGCTATGTTTGGGCCATCTATGGTCCGAATATTGTGGCCGTGCGACCTCCAAAAAAAGGTCGGTGTCGCCACACCGAAACAGAATGCCACTGAAGGCTGGAAGGTGCCTTTGGCTTGAGGCGGCTCCTGCCTAACGTTGCTTTCTGAAGCGACTTGAAACTGGCTCCAAATTGTCGCGGTCCGACAGCCAAAAAAAGGGTGGTGTCGCCACACCGAAAGAGAGCGCCAGTGAAGGCCGGAAGGTGCCTTTGGCTTGCGGCGGGTCCTGCCTAACGTTGCTTTTTGAACCGACAAAAAATTAAAAAAATAGCTTCCGCCACACCGAAACACCATGCAACTAAAAGACGGACGAGGCCTTCAGCCCGCGGCTGCCTGTGCTTGAGGCTTGCTTGCTTTCTTTCTCCTTGCCCCGCTCTTATGCTCCTGGTTTTCTTTCGCATTTCCTTTCCTTTTTTCTGTTGCCCATTGCTTCTGCTTGCTGGCTTGCTTCCTGCTCTTGCACCTTACTTTCTTCTTCCCTCTTTGCCGTTGCTTGTTCTTGCAGCTTGTTCTTTCTTTCCTCTGCTGCTTGCTCTTTCTGCTTGCTCCGACTTGCTTGCCCCTTGCTGCTTGTAATGTCTTCTCTGACGCGCTCCCCCTGCTGCAAGCGGGGTCGGCGGATACGCATATACCAATAAATCTCGCGACTGAATAATAGTTGATACAAGGCATAGGTATGAAACAAAATACGCATCGGTACAAATTTTGGACACGACTCATACCACATGCTGAGGAAGTCGGCTGTTTGGCAGCGCGCACCTTCCGCTGCCATGCTTTGCTTGGAATCCCATCAGCACTGGGGAGCTGCGAAGTGCCAATCTTGGGAGTCTTGGGATCTTTTGGCTACATTTCCTGGTCAGAAAGAATAGATGGCGTCTACAGCGGAAATGGGGAGCCTCTTCCATTCCACGTGCCCCTTTGCTCGGCTTCGGTGGCTGACCCCAATGCATTTTGTGTGGCGGATTGCGAAGGTGCAAGTGGTTTTTGTTTTTTTACCATTTGGTAATCAAACATGCTGCTAATTGAAATTTATAGATTTTTATAGGTTATTTTACCGATGTATAAAGGATTTTACCATTAATTGCCATGTTTACTTGCTGCAGGCATATATTTTTTAATCATCAAATGTATGCGATGAAGTGAGTCAGAATGCAGCAGTTTCACAGTTTCACACCTGCAACCCCAGCATGTTAGAACCTTTGATAGTGAAACAGTAAAAGAGATGCAGGGATTGAGATGGTGCTCTCCATGGATGAACCTGTGCAGGTAACCGATCCTTTTCATTGAACTCTGCGGTCAGTGTAGTAATGCCTCCGACGGCACCCTTGCCTATCGCCCGTGAAGCTCGGACCACTGCTGTGTGCTACTGTACTGGGCTGAACGGATGTGACATGGAGACAGGCCGAAGGAATTTTTTCCAGCCGCTTGGGCTGGTGCAACTCTTCACTGCATCAGTGATGCCCATTGGTGAGTTTGCATGTGCAACTTCGTCCTCCGGAATTTTGGCCTCCATCCCCTTTGGCGCTTGTGTCTTTTGTCCAGCTGGAGGATGTCCCTTTGAGGGAGCTTCCCGCATTCTGTTCACGCGGCAGCCAGCCCCATGGAATGCCCAAGCATTCCCAGCCTGGCATCCGCAGCACCGTTGCCGCGATGCTGTGCACGAAGCGTTTCTCTTGCCCGAAGCATCCATTGCAGCACTACTCGATGGTGGGCCCCGAAGTGATTTGAAACGCTTTCGCCCCACTGAGGGATACACCCTCCCGAACTGGCCCACTTTTGTACCACGGGGAAATTGGCTGGACATTTGCTTCAACCCTGATGTCAACAGTAATGAAACCGATTGGTTCAAGGTGGGCGAGGTGGCCGTCCTTGACGCCTCACTTGGTTCATCATCAACTGTGCCCAGCTATATTGGGTCGACTCCACCCAAACAGGTGGGTCAAGTCGGGCAGATTTCCATGTCCAGGTCACTTCTTCCATATCGAAATCCCGAAAATGTGGTGGGGCTGACCACAGGAGGAGGTATCCGTTTGGCCGAATTTGTGATCACTGAGGATAGCTCTACCAGAGAAGCCTGTGAAAAAAGTCGGCCCTTGCAAGTCACTGGTTTGACCCGCGCCAATGCATCGGAATACTCTGGTACAGTTCGTGGAGATGTGGTTGTCTTTGATGGTGGCGTTCTTGGCAAGAGTATCTCCTTTCCCACAGTGGGCACTGCAGTGGTTTGCTACTGTCCCAACTTGGGAGGTTTGGATGAATTTGGGGAACAGACGTGCCTGGGAAGTCCATACTGGGTTCCTGTCGGTGCCATCGTGATCGCCGGGCCCTTGCCAAATCAATACTGGCTACTACCAACCTTGAAGACTTTCCGCTTCGAGTATTTGGGACTGAACTTGGAGGATGGTGACATGCTCCGCCTGATTCTGGAAAGTGGGAGTTGTGCCGCTTTCACAGCACCGGAGCGCTTGTGCTTGCGAACCAATGAAGATCCACTGAATGGACACCCTTTGTGTGAGAGTACTCTACTCACTGCGCTGCTTGGACTGGACCAAACCTTATTGATATTGATTTTGTGAGCAGTTCTTTGTCTCTCTTGTTTCAATAACATCCAAGAATCGTTGACCCAAAAAGGGAGCCGTCGCGTCAGGAATACAGGGCTTATGCAGACTACCACCTTGGCCGATTCGCGGGTTCGTTGTGATGAGCTGAACGAAACTTGAGCGAACACTGCAGTGTGCATTCCCCCTAGTCTATATATTTACCTCTTGTGCATGACAGGTACTGAACATCAGAACATGTTTACAAGTCTTGATAATCTTCCTTCATGATGCTGTTCACACTTTCTCTTTCCTCACCATGAAATTCACGATGGAGAACCATGCTCATCAGTGTGGTGTGGTCATTGGCTTCTCCCTTTTATGGTGTGTTCTGGCATTCTTTTCTATATACACTGTAAATAGGGCAGAACCAGTGCGCGCAAAGTTTAATCTGAGAGCAGGTCGCAGTCCAAAACGGTCAACGAGAATCCAGATCAAAAAAAAATCAACCAACAAGATTCAACAACAAAGGCCCATATCATCAGTATATGGAAGTTTCCTAAAATGGGGGGTACCCCTAAATCATCAATTTTAAATCATTTTAATAGGATTTTCCCTTATAAACCAGCCATTTTTGGGTATCATTTATGGAAACCCCCATATGACACCAGCCGAGATAGTGTCTCATCTGCCCCAGGAAAACTGTGGATCTGTCCCTTTGCGATCGGTGGAGACTACGTCCACTGGCCTAAGACTCACGTTCGCAGGCTCGATTGAAATGGGGGAGATCAGCAACAACTGGACGAGAATTCCGGATGGTGAACTGAACCCATACATAATGCAATTTTTTTTGGGTGGGATGAACATTCATTCAACAACTTTCATGTTCACCAGCATCACCATTTGGCTTTTGATTTCCTTTCAGCTGAGACCAAAGTCCTCACAGTTGTTCCTGTGCCATCCAGGAACCACATCTTCTGGTGGTGGCTTAGGAGAACTTGGTCTCCGCACGGGGGATACTATCATCCTGGGCGCGGGAGTGCAATGTGGAGGCAACTGCTCGCAGCCGATGCTGGACATTGCCAAAGGCTTCCTTGGTTTCCAAGGCGGAGCCGATGAAAAAAAGGTATCGTTTGGTAACAGATTCGTTTCAGTAGCTCTGAAATCCAACAGGTTTTTCTACAGCTTCAGTTGTTTCATGGCTCAGTGAATGTGTATCAATCTGTAATTATCAATGATCTTTTGACATTGCTCTCGGGTCTCACCTTGCTAGCGGCAGCTAGTGTCTAGGCCTTGAGAGCTATTTGCCCTTGGATGATGATGCACCAATCACTGCTGTCGACGTTGTGGGCTCTCGAAGCGGAACCTACACAGGCGCAGTGTGTAGGAAGTGAAGGATGCACAGAATTCCAGTGATTTCAGGATCTCGTGGCTGTCATGGCTCCTTTGCTGCAACACTGCAATCATAGCTGTAAGACCCCATCAACTCTCCGTCTCTCAGAGATAGTTGTTGAGTTTCAAGTTTCAATCCCTTCACCAACTGGGTCAACATGGGTCAACATGGGTCAACATGGGTCAACATGGGTCAACATGGGTCAACACCATTACCACCATCCTGGCTCCTCCGCGGCCACGAAAACCACGGCCTGGCAGGCACCGTGCAGAGCATTGCCGGAAAGTGGGGCAGCTACGGCACCAGGTTCAGCACTGGAGCCTCTCTCAGCTCCTGGGCGAAAGAACAGCAATGGAGCTGCAAACTGCAAGCAAAATGGTTAGCAAATGGCTGGAATATCTGCGAAACTCCACATGATTTAAACAAGATGATGTGTGACTTGACGACGTGACGTCACATCTCTGAATCATGATGTGATTATCACGAGAGCTAGCGGTAGCTAGCTGGAGTTTGCTCTTGCTTCAGCAAGGGAGGCTCTGAGTCCAACACAGTGATTTTTCACGTGAACCCCCCCAAGCTCCCGGGGCATTTTGGAGCGGTCTTGGAAGCAGATGGTCATGAGCTCAAACCCTGCCAGGGGCGTGCTGAGCTCTCGGCAAGCTGTCCTGGCCATATCAAAGCCCCATTCTGTCTCCAAGTCATATGAACGTTAGCTTCCGTGCACCCCCCCGGGCCTCAAGTCTGCCCCAGGGGTGGCAGCAGATTTGTTGTAGATATATGATTCACGATGTATCATCTTTATTATTGACAATTTCATTGATCTATGATGGTCATGTGTGGTCTATTTTCCACTTGACATAATCATTGACTGCTTGGTGCACCAATGAGTTGTCCCACACGACCAGCTGTGGCGAGGTTTGCCAGATGGTGCACCTATGGAAGTCTCGCAGGCTTGGAGCCTGGTGCTATGGCTCCGCACTGAGAACCTTGGTGACTGGGGACCGGGAGTGCTGGGGTGCTGAGGTCCCATTTTGAAAGGAGGGATAAAGGTGAAAAAGAACATATTGTCTGGTAAAATTTCACAAGAAAATCAACAAAATAATGGACAAATAATAATGACAAATATCATCTACCAACTGGCAATTTTCCATAACTATGAAAAAATACTGGAGGGTACTCTGCATGATTCTGAGGGGGAAAGCAATTATAGGGGCAGCCAATTAACTTGCGTAGATGCACTTGTTCTGGAGCCACCAAGAACGATGATGAACTGGGGGGTTGGAGGGGTCCGAAATTTTGGGACATGTGGCATGCAAATTTTCATTCTCGTTGTGGGCCCTGTTTGTCAAGTTTGGCAACTTGCCACTTTGCGCCTCATGCAACTTGGTCAGCGGCGGCTTGTGCACTAAGGAAAGCCGGATGGTACACCATTTGTGGTGTGGCAGATGCGAACGGAGTCTTGGAAGATGCCGAAGTTGAGATAGGCAAAGGGTTTCATGTGCATTTTTGACTACATTTTTCTGTCTTGAGGCAAGTTGTGAAATCCTTTAGTCTGCCCTGATCGCAGGCCTGGCTACAGCTCCCTGGCTGGATGGTGCTCCCTTTCTACACCAACAAAATGGACCCGGTGCAGATGCCCAGGTAGGGCCGCCCTTGCCGTGCAAACCCTTGGGGACCGGCCCTGAATCCTGTCAGGCCATGGCTGGTGGAGTGGTGACACCTGGAGAATGGACGCATGTGGCAGTGGTTTATGGTGGCAGGCCAGGCCGGCCAGGCCAAGGGATTATATAGGACTTTAGGACCTCAAATCACAAATCCTCTAGATGTGGTTCATGTGGATCGAAATTGGAGGTATGAAGCAACTAGCTTTGGTAGGGTTGATTCGTTTGATTTTCCATGAGGCTTGTGCATACAGCACACATCCAGAATTGAAGCCTGACAATAGATTTGAGAGAAGCAACCTTGGTAGCCTTTGAGCGTGTGTGCCGAATCAGAAAATCCTTTGCAATTGTATAATTCCCCTTTCGGGTATTATCGTAGGTTGCTCAGATTTTCTCCTCCGCTTCAGTATGAGTGGCACTCTTCGCTTCTATGTGGATGGCATCCTGTCCTACGAACGTCTCGGAGTGGCTTTGAATATGGCATCCCTGCCCCTTCAGTGTGCTGGCCGTGTGTCAGCATCACCACCTTCAGGCCCGGTATCGCGATTTTCAGGACCACTGTAAATCTTCGGAGCACATCTCACTTGGATTGAAGTTTACATCTTCACGCATCTCTACACACATAATATATGTATGTAAATATATATGAATTGTATATGTATGTATGTAAGTATAAATAATTACAGTACATATGTTGTGAATGGAGCTGGAGGAGTTTGTATGTGGCAGCATATGTCTCACTGATTGATGGACATAGACAGATATATATATATATATATGATAAACTGGCAATGACTGGTATACATACATATTTTATATATACATATATAAATAAATATTTATATAAAGTATATAATACATACAAATTCTTACAGCATCATCTCGACTTCCGGCTTGATGCCTTCCTCGTCTTGTCCTCTTGCTTTACCTGGTTGCGACAGTTTCTCACCACGCCGCTGATTACAGTTTGAACCCACATCGTTGCATGATGGTCATCTTGAGTCTTGATGTTAATCTGCCTCATAAATGGATTCACAAAGGCTATGTAAAAGTATCTAAAAGTTAGAAGGACCTCCACTTTTCTTTATGATTCTGACATTATCTCTTGTCATTGGCCCCCCAAAGACCGTCATGGGCCATCCGCTACTCTTGGTTGTAGGTACAGCATCGGATGGATATCTGGACTTGGACGAGATCAGGTGGTACAATGTGCCTTTGACATCAGAGGTGCAGGGCCATGGTGGGCCATGGCCACGACCATCACAGCTGTTCGCGTTTGGAAACGGATCAGAAGTGGATTGTAACTGGAGCTGCAGCAAAGAAATATATAACAGACAAACGAAGTTGGACACTCCCTCAGACCATGGTTCAAACCTACCGCATTCTGGAGGATGTTGGAGCACTTTTCAATGCGACTGATGGGGGTGTGGCCGATGCCCAGCAAGCTCCTGGAGCCCCTATTGGAATTGCAGTGGAAGCTACTGATGATGCCTGGCACTTTGTGGGGTGATGATAACGATGTTTTTTTCTTCATCACATTGGAGGTTTCCTGTAAGACTATTCGGTGCAACTCATCCAAGAATATCCAACTGGGGAACTGGTCAACAAGTCGATGGGATTGATGAGCCTCATCATCTATTTTTCTCCCATCGGAGGTCATGATAGTGTGGGTAATTCATTGAGTTCAATGGACTTTCAGTGCTTAAGGTCCAATTCTGGCAGTTCTTTGAGTTGACGTTTTCCGTCAGGATCCTGCTGTCTTCAACGTCGCGACGGGAAGCTTTGCCACGGCGCCGGTTCCTCCAGAGTTCAATGTCGATGCCACTGGGGGTCAGTGGAGAAGGGGCAACCGAGGCAAGGGGGACAGCTGTCAGCTGTGAAATTCCTCCCAAACAGCCTTCAAACATCCTCAAAAAATTCAACTTGGAAGTTTGGAAGTTGGAAACACCAAGAAAAGGTTGATTTTGGTGGAAACACCATATTCAACCTGCATCCTGATTTTTTCCACACTGGGCTCGGTGCAGCTTTTAGTTCGCAAGGTGTCATCCGTGGTGAACTGATGTCCAGCTACGAACGACGCTTGAAAGTCTGCTGGGAGCGTGGAGGAAGAGCAGCAGACGCTGGGGTGGTGGAATTTGTGGCCCAGAGTCCCATGACTGCAGTTTTAAGACAGGAGTGGGTGGCTCTCAAGACTTGGGTTTACTCGACACGTCTACCTGGCACTACCTGGCAAAAGTAAAGGATTGAGTGTGCTCATAGTGTGCTCTACTTTGCACGGTCCGTTTCAAGAAAGTTCTGCAAGGGAATGGATCAGTGTCAAGCTGCTTCCCAGGCAGTATGACGGAGCTGGGTATTTGGCCAACGCAGCGGGACTGAACTGGTGAGTTTGGTGGTTTCAAAGGATGCCGAATTCAACCCAACTTGGCCATATCTAGCCACATTTATGCCCTCTCATCTCATCTCGTCTCATATACAATGGTTGAACCTTTTTCCCAGGGTGTTTGAGCTTCACTTGGCCCGCAGGAGTGGTCAAAGTCTTCTCCCTTCATTCTCACCTTCAAGACAGGCAAGGCTGATTCCCAAGGTCTTCGCTACACAAAGGCCGGGAGAAAAAAGACGGAACAAGTGACCCTCTGGTAAATTAACATAGACCCTGAACATAACCCATTTTTAGTGGTGTAAACTCATCTTCCAACCTACCAGGGTGTATGTTAATTTACTGCAGGGTAGTATTTTGGCTCCAGGAAGTAGTGAGCACACCATTGGAATCAGCATGCTCATTTTGCGCTCCACGGGCAGAATTGCGGCAGAATGCTTCAGACAAATTTGACATTTCATCCGAGCACCCCGTGGCACAGGCTGAGGGGCACATGAGCCTCACGATCACCTATTTGAACCAGGCGGAGAGAGGGGGCATCAAGGATCATCAAGGGTCGAAGCATTCTGAAAGATCAAGGATCATCATTTCATTTCATTTCATCAAGGATCATTACGAAAGAGTCTGCCATGCAGGCCATGCAGGCGTGATTCAAACTGCTCTGGTACACGGGCTGTTGGCTGAGGCCGCGATCCGCCACATGGGCAGTAGTGCACAAGGGCCCTTCGTGAGCTCTTTCAACCTGGAAAGTGACGAGCGGCACGAGGAGTGCATGAGTTGCTACATTGCGCTTCGACATTTTGTTTTCTTAATAGCAGTCGTTTACATTCACATGGTGAGAGAGATCAAATGAGTAGCATAGTGTTTGCACATGCTCGGTTCGGATGTCTAGAGATGTCTAGAGTTGTCTAGAGTATGTCCGAAACTTCTGCACCAGGGATCACCAGGGTTCCCGCCAGGCCAGCCAGAGTGTCTGTGGGATCATCTTCCGAGAACTGTGGAGCAGTGATCCAGCATCGACCTGAGATCCTGAAGCCCTGAAACAAAACTGGCTTTTGAACCTCAAAGTCCTCCACTTCGATGTATCACCATCATGACCATCCTTTACAACACGATGTAATAGGCAGATACTCCTTCAAAATAATGAAGCACCAGAGATTTTAGGGCATTGCTCACATGAAGCCAGCCATTTCATGCCATTTCTGAAAATCAGGCGCGTGGCTTTCCACTGCCCTATGGTTGCTTCTATCGGAGCCTCACCACCGACATGCACTGAGCTCAGCCATTTCAGACATGGAGAGGAGCTGTGGTTGCACCTCATCCATGTCAAAAATCATATCAATGTAGCATGTTGTAATATGGCATACCCAGTAATCAACCATATAAAGAAACATGGAATAAACAAAAACAATTTGATATTGGGTTGATGATTGGAACTTTGAACACTTGGAGCTGTAGACCTTGAAAACTTGGGGGTTCATTCCGGTCCTACATTGCAAACCGCCCAAGGCGCGAGATCACAGTGATCTTCGAAAAGCGCAATGGCCTCTCACCTGACACGTGGGAAGCCTAGTGCTAAGTAGTGAATGAGCCACAAGTTTACCTGTTTTATCCAAGAATAGAAGATTCGCAAACCAATTTTCACGGGGAAATTTATATTTCAATCTGAATTAATTACTTGTCCTTGTAGGTCCTATCAGATCGTGATGAATGCAGCAGCCACAAACGAAATGGTTGCAGACCAAGAGGCGTGAACCATTGAACTTTGACAACCAAAGTTGAAAATCACGGAGGGAGCTTTCCATGATGGGACCAGTGGGCAATTTGGGCAGCAAAACCCGCACATTATCCATGTTTCGAAGTATGTCGAGAAGCTTTTTGGCTCGATGAAACTGCAAAGCTCATCAAAGTTCTAAGAAAACAAGCTGTGGCACGTGTGGAACTCCAATCTTATTTCACAAGAGATGCTGTCTCCAAGGGTCTGCCAGGCTCAATTGCAACTGCAATATTCATCCTGTTAGGAACCAAGGACAGTGGACCGGGGTCGCGATGGCGGGCCACGACCACGAGCTGACAGAGCTCTTGGGCCTTTTGCAGGATCTGACGCTGAAGTTCTTTGATATAAAACCAACGCTATTTTAATCTATTTTACAGTGTCTTCAGCTTTCAGAAGTTATTTAGATGTCAAGTTGATATTTTTGTCTTTCCATTCGAAGCTTCCACAACCGTCTAGTTGAACCTTCTTCATTTGTCATATGGTCGGTTTGGACAGTTTGGTCAATGCGCCGTCGGTGGGGTCAGGACCAGAAACCGGAAGTGAGACGACTTGCAGCAGAAGCCGTGCTAAGCCAAACGGAGGAGCGAAAATCATCGAAAGACCAAGGTTTGAGTTCGAATCTTTTCGATCTGTTTCCCAGTCGGGTTCGGGATGCCGATGGATGATATACGATATCGATTTCTGCGTACCTGACAGGCATATAGCTAGCACTATTCTTGGAATCTATTTGCAGTTCCTTACACTACAGAAAAGCATGACACTAGAGACCGGCAGACAGGTAGACATGCATCAGAGAAAGTCAGACACACACACACACACTGGAGATTGGGTGTGTTGAGGAGGTACTGTTGATAGACCTTGTCCTCGCCTTGAGGATTCCTGAGTTATTGCATCCTTAATGAGCAAGAATTCCGCATGCTGGGTTTGTGGCTTAGCCCAGTTGCCATACATGACGGGAGATTTCTTAACGCATAACTGAACCCAAAAGCATTGTGAAAGAAGGATCTTTGACATGTCAAACCATGTTAGAACATATTGGCAGGTACACATCCATGGCCAGTGGATGCTTCCCTCTCTGATGCATAGCTTCGTTGGGCAGAGTAACATCAGAGAGCTCTGTCCCCCTGCATTTCAAAAGTTGACAGTTGAGCTTTTAGTACCTGTTTGTTATAGCAGGATACACACGCGCACAGACACCAGTATCCATAAATATACATATATGATATACATACAGTAATATATATATATATATATATACACATAAGACCCTGTATATCTATATATATATATGTATAATATTATACCCTGTATATATATAATTATACATAGATACATAATTTTATATGTTTCCTCTTTCAATCCGTGGCAGGACACCGACTTCTTGGATTTCTGCAAGCGCGAGCCACGGAAATGCGCCCGGCCGCTGTTGCGCTTGGCGGAGAAGGCGGAGCTCGACAGCGCGGAGGCCGTGGCCAAAGGCGGATACGGCGGCAGGGGCAGTTCGGAGACGCTTGGATCACCTTGGTGCGGCCATGGGGTCATGGGGTCATGGGGTCATGGGGTCATGGGGTCATGGGGTCATGGGGTCATGGGAGATGAGACTCTTGAGATGAGGCTTTCGTTTGGCTTTCGTATGGGTTTCTTATGTTTTGAAAGGGTACTGTACCCTAGGGTTTTTCAAAACTTGCAACGTCTATGATTTTGGAGTCCATTTCTTTTCGGAAACCGATCAGTGATGCAGTCTGTGTGAGGAATGTTTGAAAACACACAGACACACACACACAAATCCAGTTTCCTCTCGAAGACTTGCAATAGAGGATCTTGCAGGTAGGATTTGATCACACTTCTTTTTATCAGTTGGTGAATGATGAGGTCATGCCAGGCTACCTAGGAGCCCAAACCATATCTCATCACAGTTTTGTATGTCCTGGATGGATCTGTGGTTTCCGAGGAAAAGTGAGAAGATTGCAGCAGCTCAAGCAATGAGCACATTGGCAGCGGGGGTTGCCTCCTTGAAGTCCTTGGTCAACCTGTCTGCAGTGCCCGCACTCGCAGAGGCGGCTCCGGTTTACGCCGCAAACATAACATGTAGAATCATATATAGCTATCTGCAAATCATTAGTATCATTAATTTATAAAGGACATTAACATGCATTCACCTTGGTTAACTGCAAATAAACAATATCTCATTGACCCATTGATATCCAACGTGTCTGTGTCACGGTTTCAGCATCCCGAGGAGCTGGTGGCCCTGAATGCCCCAAAGCGGCTGACCGAAGCCTTGCGCGCTGGCTGGTTGGAAGGTCGAGCGGAGATGGCGCATTGGTACGCCATGCTGTTGGCCAACGTCTCCACCTCCAAAAAGGGTCAGGAGAGGTATGGATTTTAGGGTAACACAGGAATTTCTGCATGAGGTTTCCAGATCATTTACCCTTTTAAAGAGCTCATTTTAGAAATTTCTAGGGCAAGACATGGGGATGGATCAACGGATCAACGGATCAACGGATCAACTGCAGGAGGCGCTCTGTGGCGATGAAGGCATGCTGAAGTTCCTGGTCGCAGCATATCTGACGAAGCCACGACTTCCGCCCCGAGATGGCTACGAGGAGCCCAAAATGGCGGTACCATGTGGCAGACAACTTTGATGAATGATGATGATGTGTTTTTGTACCAAATACCAGAAGGGTTCGATGAGTTTGATGTGTTCACCTTGGACGATTTTTCTGCTTTGCTGCTGTGGAACGATTAGGATCCTCTGCTATGGCTTGGGGCCATCTTGGTGAATGTCCTGGTCTTGCCAGAAGGTCGCAAACTCTTGGCAGCCAAAAGTCAGGACTTTCCTTTCAAAATGAGGCAGTAGATGATATGATATGATATGTAGATAATGATTTATTTGCAAGTCAGATATTGATATATTGATAATGAATGATGATATTGAGTCAGACTTTGCTAGATTGTTTTTGATTGAAGCTTTAGTTTGGATTTCACATGCAATGCCGGGCCCCTCCAAGGGATTCTGACTCCCATGACTCCGGTAAGTAGTTGATAGGGAGTTGAACTCCATTAATGATTGCTTTTGATATACAATTGTGTATAATTGTGTATACAAATATAAATACAGTATATAGAGCTATATAATATATATATATATATGTATCTGTATATATGCTAATTTCATGAACGTCTACAAGTAAAACATCCCTCTTGTTTCGGTCCTCGCTTGTGCCCGCGCTGCAGGAGTTGGAGATGTTGTTCAGGGAGATGTCGGATCGGGCCCGTCGAGCTGATATGGTCAGTGCCGCGAAGAACGTGTGCTTAGACATGGACACTTCGGAAAAGCTGTGGATGGTTTGATGGCTGAGAATTGGGAAGATCTTGGGAAGATCTCCATGATTTTAAATTATCTTCTTGTTTTTGGGAATCAATGGGTTCTTGGTATTGGAATCGAACGCTTGGAGACCCACGACTTGGGGTCTGCGATCCTCGAGTCCAAGTTCATCCTGTAGGGGGGTACGTTTGGTGAAATCATCCATAATCTCATGACGTCCATCATTGCGATGTTTCTCAAAGAAATCGTTGAATTGGACCAGATCGGTGTCACATGGAAATGCAACTTCTTGAAGCAAACCTATGAGGGTTCAAGATATTTCGAGATTCACCCAAGAACTTGGATGGTTCCATAGTTGCCATAGTTCCACATGCTTGCGCTGACGTTGGAGCTCTGAGGAATGCCATGAAGTCGTTACCGAGACCGACCTGATGCTTCACATGGCCAGGTGGGAGGTGACCCACATTTCCAATACAAGAGTCAAGAGAGTGTCAAGAGTATGTATGGGGCATCAGGACCCAGCAGTGATTTTGTGTGTCACGGCTCCTTTGCTGACGTGTGAATCCATTTTCACCCAAGAAGTGCTACAAGATCAGCTCAGACTTTTTGAACACGATCTTCAGATTACAGAAACAACAACATGTAAATGTAAATAAGGGGAATAGCACGGGAAGTGGCGAGAAACTGCAGACCATCAGGAGAGCACTGCATGGAATTTTGCTCAAAACTCCAAAGCATTCGCAGGGAAGGATCCTGCGCATGTGCGGACGCGGGCTTGGGACACGACCCCGCACAACAAGTGATCTAAGCCAGAACAACTCTGACTTTGCATGGATCCATATGGGATTGAGTATCCCTTCCCTATCAACATAGCTATTTCATGTGATATCCCATGGTCCCATGGTATCCCCTGGCCACCCCATGTCTTCTCAACAGCACCACCCTCAACTGGGCGATGTGCAGGTTCCTTTGTCCATGGGAGAAGATGGATGCGGAGTCGCGTGCTGCGCTTCCGGGTGCTCTCCGAGAATCTCTGGAGAAGGAGGGTGCGACCCTCACAGGTCACCCTCCGTGGCAACGGTCCCAAAAGGGCTGGGCTACATCATGGTGTACTTGTACCACGGTATACCGTATACCGTATTGTACCGTATGGCAATTTGAAGCGGGAACCTGATCAGATTTAGGAGTATACCATAGTATACCTTATTTTCAGACAAAGCCCTTTAATATGGCTGATTTAAAATCTGGTCAAGCCACGGCCATAAACCTCCAATTTCTGGGAGCATCGAGGGTTCAAGGTGTGTACTTGACATGTTGCCATTTTTCCTAAAGGTTGAAGCTTGTCTGTCTGTTGATGTCTTGCAAGTCATTTCTTACCAAATATTTGAAAAGAAACAAGCCATTTTGATCAGTCTTGGTGAATGTTTTTCCAGGTGACTTGGCGGTACGTTCGGCTGCTGCTGCGTGCGGCATGGGCCTTTGCCGTTCGCTCAAGGGACGTGAGTATCTTCGCAGCTTTGTGCAGGCAGGTGAAGTCGGTGAAGTCCCCCCCAAAAAAGGACCGATTCGACATCCAAAATATCCAAACAACGCCAGGTCTTTCGTTCGTGGATGCAAGAGGAAACCGACGCCACCGTCAAGGACCTAATGGGGTTTAGCCAATTTTAGCGCTATATAGTTTTTGATGATTAGCCAGTGGATTTAGGGTATACGCTATATCCTATGAATAAAACACGAACACTACATGTGAATATGCATGTATAGCCTGTATAGCTGCATCTGATGGAATATGCAAGTGTACAGGTGATATGAGACCAATCCACATGCTATGAGTTGATATGATCTCATTATCATTACCACATCGTTGACATTCCTTGATCATATCCCCCTTCTCTGTAGGATCAGCTGGACGTGATCATGCCGGCTGTCCTGCTGTCTGAAGATGAATTGAAAGTTGAGCAGGAGAAGTTAGCGGAGCAAAACTCACAAGCTGCTTAAGTTTGCTAATAAGACTCAGCTGTAGAAGTTATTGAGATCTAGCACGATGCACTGGCTGCCGAAAGATTCTTTAGATCATTATAATTATAGATCATTAATGATCATTATGGATTTCACGTTTTGTCGGTACTAAAAAGGAGCCTGTGGATCAATCTTGGAAGGGAATGTATTTGTACAGGCCAGTCTGGCTGGTGGTCACGAAGAATGATCGGAGGCATTGGGTTTTGGACTTTCTTGAATGTGGAACCACCAGCCAGTGCTCTTGATACCTCTCTTCTGAGCTTTTGCCAAGCCTCGCCGGCCTCGCCGTTGCATGGACCCAAAGGGCAGTGCAAGACTCTGCGAGTCCTATCGAGGGATGCCTCAATATGCCTCGTGGGCGAGTGCCTTGATTTAGGACAGGAAAATGCCTTGGGGACGCGTGGATCGGCACTGGTGTTCAACTATACCAACTTAAATATGACATGAGGTATATCTACCTGATGTTTAAATATAGAATGTTGTATATCACTACAGTTACCTGTATACAATCTAGATAGATGTTTCTCCTTCTGATGGTTATGACATGTTACCAAGCAGCCTGTCAAACTGGACTTTCTTTTCCGCGCTCGGGTGCCAGGATTGTTCGGGCCAGTTTCTGGTTTCCTTTGGTATTCCTGAGGGGGTGAAGAATTCAGGACACCAAGGGATAGGGAAACATGGGCTATTTCCAATGGAAGCCACTTTGGCGTGCTCCAAAATGATGGATAAAGATGGGGCCCCAAACGTACAGTAATTCCTAGTTTCCCAATCACAGACTTAACTGGTGTTGAGGTAGACCCCCTGAGAGGCCGCCCACATTTTTCCATGCCCCATGTTTTTAGCCGACCAATTTCTAGCCCCAGGTGGCAAAACATCCTGTGACACCAACATTTTTAAAGAAGTGCTGCTCAGAGTTTCATCCCCTGCGCCAGTTGTTCTTCATCAGCTCCAATGATGACCATGAAGGCTACAGATACACAGCTCTGGAGGCCTGCTGTGCTGGGCAGATCTGGGCAGTGTGCCGCTGTTGCGACTGGGTGGGCCGTTTTTGACCGCACCATGGGCTTTTTGACAGGTGGGCCACGTCTTCAGTTCGCAGGACATGCTGTATCAACTTGGCCTGGACCCTGGGACCCTGGAACCAGGATGGAGAGAGAAGCACAATAAACCACTTGAGACTTCAAGGCTTCCGAATTTGGCAGAAAAAACACTCCAAGCGGCAAGTCAAAACAGTGGATAGCTGTTGCCTTCTCTAAGCTTTGGAAAGATTACCAGATAGGATAGGATAGATAGGGGGAAGTGGTTTACTTTGCCATATGGATCCATATGGACATATTTATTCATTTATACGTTTATACCCCCCGCTTGTGGGGCAACCATGGGGCAGCTCTTAAGGTGCCGGAAACAATGACCCGCAGTTTGCACCTGATATCGGACTTGAACCTTGGGAGCAGTGAGCCGAACAACTGAGAACTGTCAAGCTATGAGGGGATCAAGGGAGCCTTGTGATACACATTTCTACATCTTATTTGATGATTGGGAAAACTGATGAGTTTTGGGGGTCCTCATTTTTGAACAGCAGACTTTGCTTGGTGCTCTATCCGCGGATTGCTTGTGGAAACTCAGGATATTGTTGGTGGTGATGAGACCACCAATTTGGTGACGTTCTCTGGGCTGCATCAAGCTGCATCAAGGGAGAGCAGGATATTTGACCAAATCTGGGAGTCCATTGGTACCCCGATTGTTGAGCCATGCCCATGAACTGAATGCCCATGATCTCTCCAGTTATTCACACGATTTCCATCCATTTCCCCAAGTGTGTCAGAGGCATGGCCTGTGAGTTTTTGGCAACCTGAGGCTGCAAGACGGATCCACCCGGCTGCAACTGCAAATGATGGGCGGCCAGTATTCCACGGCGAAGATTTCACGCCCGAGCCCCAGAAATCATGGCTCACTAGCTGTGATGTTGACCATGTTGACCGTGGACCAGGATTTTGATCCACATCCATTCAAATCCATAGGCAGTCCTCGGTAGCCTGGGTTCCAGGAGGAAACTTGCTGAGCGTGTGGGTTGAGCCGTTGACTGTGGAGGGCTCAGACTAAGGGCACAAAAACAACACAATACAATACAATACAATACAATATAATATAATATAATATACAATATATTATATTACAATATTATATTATAATATAATATAATATACAATATATAATATTACAATATTATATTATAATATAATATAATATAATATAATATAATAATGTATAATACATATATACATATAATATAATATATTTAATAATAATAAACATATACATACAGATACATTGAATCCACAAGTCACTCAAATCTTTGACATCGTCTCCTTTGCACAGGTTTCCTAAAGATTTTTTTCGCGGATTGGGGGTCCTGAGGCTTGGCAACTGCCAACCAGCTGCGGGGATCAAACGGACTTGAGGCACTGGAAACTCCCCAGAGTTGGACTCCGGACTCCGTTGGACCATTGGATCCATGGATTTTGTGCACCATGACTTGACTTCTCAGCAATCCATCGCCAGTGTGGCGGCTGGCAGTATCCGCATCCATTGCTTTGTGGTGCAGCCGACCGGTTTGTCAACCCACCGCTCAAAGTGAATGCATTTCTTGTATACAACTATTGTTCTTTGGATGTAAAATCACCAAAGAACATCAAAGAACCGGATACATCAAATGATCGATTACAAGTTGGATCGTCTAAGATTATCCGTTGGGATGTTGTGACAAAAAATCACTCGTGACTGGTGAGACGGGCTGCAGATGTTGCGATGAATTGTGATTCACTTTGCCATTTTTGGCTTTAGAAGGGTTGCAGAAAACATGCCATTTTGCAACCATAACTGACCATAACCACATGTATAACTTTGATTTAAAATGGTTTCATAGAGTGGTGCCTTGGCACCTTGGAATTTCCATCGATGCCAGATCTTGGGCACCTTCCGGCGCTGTGGAGAAGTGGCGAGGTGTTCAGGGAAGCCGGCCACGAGCTCAAGGGCGGTGGCTATGGATCTGGCCATGGGTCAAGACCTATGAAATCCCACATGACTGGAGATGAACATCCATAAACACCAGCTATTTGGGGTCACCAGGGTACAGTAGGTACCAGGCTTCTGACCCTCATCTCAAAATGGAGGAATTGTTACTGTAGTTGATGCACAGATTCCCTGCGACCCTTGCATCGCAAAGAATTTGCAGTGCGAATGGTTTTGCTCTTGGTGGTGCTGGAGACAACGGAGAACGAACGTTGACATTTGAGACACGTTGCTTTGGGGTTTTGAGCCTCGGGCATTCGTTTGGCCTTGCCGGGGTGAAGACTGACTGAGGTTGTTCCTTTCGCCACACAGGCAACTTGGGACGCGATAGCGGCATCTGCTGTCGGCTATCAAAGAACTCATTCCAAAGTCTGGAAGGGGAGGCTACAGAATACGGAAAACCCTTTGGAGTGAGACAAGCAAGCAGAACACTCTTCTTTCCATAGTGTTTACACTGGCTTCTTTAAACCATGTTTTTCACGGCCCAGTCGCCAGGTCCCACAGATTGAAATTGAAATGCCGCCCAACATGAACGACCTCTTTGGACCGTTGGTCTGGACCTCGCCATGGCAGGATCATGAGCCACATGATGCCACGTCCCAACATGTTGCAGCTGTGGCGAATGACTAACACTTGTTGCCAGTGATGTTATAGGATGTTGCAGGTACATATATACATACTAGACTATATATATAATATATAATATATAATATATAATATATAATATATAATATATAATATATAATATATATATGGGTATAGTATGGTATAGTCTGGTTAAGAGCCTTTGGCCCGTGTTTGAGCACTTGTCAGCGAATTCATAAAGGTTGTGCACGATTCGTAAGAAGTTGTGCACGTTTCACAAGCCCCCCTAACAACGTTTGTGTTCAACTGCTGTGGAATGGACTGCTCTCGTTGGGCTTAGCCAGACTACCCCGACATACATATGTATATGATATATATATATGTACATATGTGAGAAATATGTATATATATATGTATATATATACATATATATATTGTCCTCCAGGCACTCAGTTGCAGTAGCAGCGGCCTATATATATATACATGTATATACATCTATATGTATATATATATATAATGTATAATATATACATGGAATGTAAATATATATATATATATGTATATCCCTAATATGTATATATATATATGTAAACACACACACACATACATATATATGTATGTATGTATGTATGTATGTATATATGTATGTATGTATGTAATGTAATGTAATGTAATGTAATGTAATGTAATGTAATGTAATGTAATGTAATGTAATTGTATGTATGTAATGAAATGTAATGAAATGTAATGTAATGTAATGTAATGTAATGTAATGTAATGTTATGTATGTATGTATGTATGTATGTATGTATGTATATATATGTATGTATGTATATATATATACATATTTATAATTAGGTACGTTGTATGTATATCGTAAGCAATGGCCTCCAGCATCCCAGATCTACGAGATGGACATCTATAGTTTCCGCCTTCCCGCACAGGGCGTTTCGGGCTCGGAGTTTCCAAGTCGTGTGGGGATGGGTCAAAACCAACTACTTTCTGGTAATTTGACGTAGCTATTGAACATGGCCTTTTATAGTTGATTTACCCATTAAAAGTGGTGATTTTCTATAGCTATGTTAGCTCACAAGAGACTATATATCATAGTTGAGTCATACCATATAGGATTATGATGCACACTTAGGGATACACATTGCTGAATTAGGGATTGAATCAGCTGGTAGATGGTAGGGATCCCATATTTCGGGATAAATGTAGGGATGAACATCCATTTACCAGCTGTGGTTCGGCACAGCAAGGTCCAGGGTTTTGATCATTGCGAGTTGCTGTCACAAGGCGTTGCCGCACAGACTCATGGTGCAGATCATGAAGGATGATGCAACGAAGCCACACTTCAGGTCATGAAGGGACATTGGGGAAACGACCTCATTTTAGCAGCCAATTTCTATGCGCTGAGTGTTTCGGGCAAATGACCCAGTGAAGTCTAGCTTGAGAATAGAGGCATTCTGTGGCAAGATTTGCACCTCAGCACAGTGTTTGCTGCAGGGTGGCCACTGGACGCTTCTACAATGCGCCAGGAACTTTGCGGTTATAAAAGCTGCAGGACATTTGGTCAGAACCAACGTGCGACCGTTGCATGGTCGGTAAATCACCCTAAGCAAATTACCAGATCGATCCAAATCTCAAATTCTACATAATTCTACAACGTCCTGATCATCCTGCCTACTTACTGCCACGAAGCTCTATCATGAAATGCAAATCCCTATGTGCATGATCACCCTGAGGCCCACTCGGGAGTTTGCAACGATTGGCCGCGTGCTTACCAGCCCACAGGCAGGGTTCGGGTGTGGTCAGGCTCAGGGTCTCCAAACCTCAGAGATTATGGAGAGCCTGAGGCAATGCTGCAGGGTTCGATCAAATCTGTCTTTCATTTGGAGGATGTCTTAAACCACTCTAGGTTCACAGCCGTTGTGTCCTGCCAACTGCAAACTGTCTCTGCGCAGAACGGCTTGGAGCCCTTCGAGGGTGTTCAAAGCCATGTGCTCTATGCAGCGCACCCAGGAGCTTATGAAGTTTTTTTACCCTGACAACTTGCCACAAGTGCTGTCTTTTGTGTTTGGATGGCAACACATCGGAAAACATCGCATCATGTGCTCTGAAGGTGATGTTGCAGATGGCTGTGCCACTGCGTGGCTTTGACCGTACTCGGCTTGGGCCTCTCGAAATCTTGTGCCTCCCAGGGGTCGGAGGTAGTGCATTCCGCATGCTTTCCCTGATGGGCGCACACCCCCTCCTTTTCGCCCCCTTTCGCCCCCCTTTCGCCCCCTTCCTCCCGCTCTCTCTCTCTCTCTATCTCTTTAGAATTGTGCTTTTGTGACTCAGCGACAGTGTAGATGTTGGAAACGACATGTCAGTTGAAGAATTGCAGAATATATTCGCATAGGAGCGCCACCTCTCGGCTGAAAAACTTCACAGCTAGGCCACCGCCGGACGTTCGACCCAATTCCTACTTTGTCATCCAAGCTCCGCCAGTTCGGTCCTGATCCGCTGGAGACGGATGTTGATTTTGGATGATTTTGGATGTTTGGACAGGTTTCTTATGTTTCTTTCATGTGTTTGCACAAATAGCTGATAATTGCTGACGAGTGCAGGTCAATACAGTGCTTGGTCAAACGAGGAGTCCTAAATGTGAGTGTGCCAAGGGATTCCGGATGCTGGAAGCAGTTCCAATCGTCCACGAAGGCTCGATTTCGACCCTTGGAACTTGCAGCAACAGCTGTTGGTGGTTTCTGAGTGGATCCATACGTACAATTGGGATCATTATCACCGCAACTGCTTTTTTTTGATGGGGGATCATACTGATTTGACGTTCCTAGAATTGGTTGAAGCGAAAATCGCAGCAACCCCTCAAGGTAAGTGCCATGGTTTCAACTGTAGATTTTCCCAAGAAACCAATCAGTTGAAACCGCAGTATGATAATCCCCATTATAATCCCATGAAATCCACCGGTTTCACCATGATGATCTCACAACATCCCAATGAAATGCAGCCATAATCGCCAGGTGCGGGCCTGGGCAAGGTGACTTTGTCACCTGATGGTGATGCAGTTCGGGCCCCTGATCGCCATGCCGCCGGGCCATTTTTTGGGGTCCATGGGTTCGTCCATTTCCCCCATTCATTTCCTGCCATCTTGAGGTATCCCCTTGATTTTAGACAAGGCTGCCACGATAGACAGTATGAAACCGGAAACACACAACAAAATATCCCTGAGCTGAAATTCGCGTGTACAACTCTTGAGAGAAAGATAATAACCCTGAGGCATCCCGTCTCAACGACACGATTCAGCCAGCGCCCACTGGCTTTGGTACGTTCGGAAGCCTTGTGAACGGGCGAAGACATCTGGGGCAAAGGAAGTCATTTCGCGGACAAAACCTGGTGTTTGAACTGGTTGATCCTTTGCTGGGTCAGGCCTGATCTTGGTGGCTGGAGCTTTTTGGGAGGTGAAGCAACGTACAAGCTACTGGCCCCATCCTCAAGGTGAAATGAATGGAAGTTTGAGTGGACTGGCAGACTGGCATAAGTGTCACGGAGATGTTTGCTTTAAGGATGGTCTTGTGATGTATTCGGTTGGTAAAATCCCCAAAGACTCTCAAAGTCAAAGTCTCTCATTGATTTGGCAAGGATCGAAGCCTTATCCCGGCGATGACATCCCTGGTGATGGGTTGGGAATCCTAGTGTCCCAGGATGTCCCAGGTCATTACCGCCAAAATCTTCGGAGCAGATATGAATTCCTGAATCATCAATAATGAATAATAATGCTATATATATAATATACAAAGAATCACAAAATACACATAAAGATATAATTGCATAAATATACAAGAATATACATAAAGATATATTCTAATATGGTTTTCTGCGGCATTTTCTGAGGCTTGCGGGTCTATCCTGGCAACACGAGCTTGCCCATCACAAATACGCTGAATCTCTGGTCCGTGCAGGCCTGTTGACCTGGCCAGCTGGATGGTTATGATTTTCCTGGAAAATCCCAGCAAAAAGTGGAGGATTGTTTGGGGTATCCCCATGGATTAGGAAACCTATTGGAAACCTCGAAGCCTGGAGTTTCTGAGCTTCTGTCCATGTGCTTCAGGTCTTTTCTCCAGGCGATCACAATGAGACTATTGTGAATTTCACTGTGTGAATACCCAGTGCCCAGTGGTGGATGGGTCACGGGTGTCACCACGGGTCACCATGGGTCACCACGGGTCACCATGGTCTACCCGACCCAGCAGAGTTGTGGTGGACCAAGAATGGGCCTCGCTGCAAACATTTGAGGGACATGAGAAGCAGAATTTGTTTCTAGATAGTGGGGCCACAGTACCATGGGTCATTGGGGCTTAGATCCAGCTTGAGAACCTGCTGCCGAGGCCAAATTTTATCGAACGGGTTTGGGAGGTGTCCCGGTACTTGGAAGGCTGCAAAACGCAGGGAAACCGAGTCACAGGAACTGGAATCTCAGTTTGTCAAGTTGGTAACATATCGCTTTGACATGCTTTGACAGTTCAATGACAAGGGGAAGCCGCGAAGCCCAGCTGTCGCCCATCTCAGCCTGGTTCTGTTGCAAGTCTTCCAAGTCTTCCAAGGCTTTGATACAACCTGTGGATCCCATGGTGTCCCGGGACGTTCCTACCATTCAGCCGCAGGGCTCTCAGGGCTCTCAGACTGACGCATTGACGCCAGGGAAATATTCCTAGCCTCCTTGAGGTGGTTTCCATCCAAAAATCAGAACATCCTGAAAATCACTGAAAATCCTTGCAAACGACATGAACTGGTGGACTGGTGTGGATAGGTTGGGTTTTCCCTTTGAAAAAGCATTGCCAGTCCTTTGAGGTTGTCCATCTTCTTCAAGGCTGTGGAAGACGTGCCTGCTGGCGGCTCCATCGATGTTGAGGTCAGCCCTGGGGGGGTTCAGGCTCTTTTCGATTTTTCATTTTCTATTTATCAAGAGAAGATGAACAAAGGAGCAGTTGCAGAGTAAATACCTAAAAGCACCCTGGCCTGGCTCAATCGCAGCGTTTGTGCATCATGGCGCGGCCAAATTCGCTGAACATCCACTGCTTGCTCTTTCCCAAAAAGACAGGGAAGGCCTTGGAGCAAAGCCTCCATTCTGTGCAGTGTGTCTATGGTGATCAGCAGAAGAGCAGAAAGTTCCTGCACTTCACATGCCATCCCGTCTTCGGCAGGACTGCCGCGTGAACGCCGTATCAAAGGGGTCTACCAGTCTACCCTAAGGCGGCGTAACAAGGCCAAGATGATGTGTCCCTGCTGCAGCGGTTTGTAGGATGCTTAGGAGGGCTGAAACTTAACACGCACAACACACAATATGTGGGCCTCCGATTTGTTGTGTTTGCAAGTGTCGAACAGACATTTTTCATCATTTTTCTAATGCTACTCGTACCCTGCTGCACCGGCTAATTTCCCTCACAACATTTGGGAAAGCAGAGGAGGGGTTGCCAGATCCACATTTTGCAAGGACCCGCAGAGCATTTCTTCTACTCTGTCTATGCTTGTGGTTACTTATCTATCCGCTTGATGCCAAACTTCGATGCTTGCTGCTTTCCTTGGCATACAGCTTCGTAGAATATAACTTTACATTCTTCGAGAGGGGAAAGGCATATACAAGTTTGGCTCAATTTCTAGCCAATGTGGTCTACATGCCTGTGCTTGTTGATCTGTACGGTCACTTTCTGCAGAATCCCATTCTTTATGTCCTGCTATTTCCTGCGAATATCTGGCTCCTGGAGATTGTCCAGGGAACAGCCATCCACTGGATCTATGGCCGAAATGTTGCATGGTGCTACGCAGACTATGCGGATGAGCTGTTTGGAGGTTTGATTCGGCTTGGACATGCCATTTGGTGGTGGGGTCTGGGGGCAGCTCTTTGGCTCTTCTATCCAGGTGCTGGGTTAGGCCGTGGGTCTTTTGTTGATTCCAATGCACTCCAACATGCCCTAAATTTGATGGTTGATCATTATCTTCCCCATCAACGTGGTCATTTTGTATACCCCCATTTAGAGACACATAGATTTTTTTGTTGGAACTAGAACTGCCCTGAAGGTATCTACATGGCAAGTCTTCGGGTTGCACACCTTGCAACAAACCGTTGAAGACCTAGGGCTGCTACGTGTAAAGCACAGCCGGTCGGCGAGGTCGCCCCGGCGGTCGCCCCGGTCGGCCCGGTCCGGTCGGCCTGGCAACGACGTCATTCATCATTCCACTGGAGCTGTAAATTGACATGTGAAACGATGTGAAACGATATGAAACCTGTGCCTACAACGTGATCATCGCTTCGACAGGTGATAATCGCCACTCGCGGCGAATGTGTGAGATTCGCTGGAGAAAAAGCTCATGTTTGATCCTTGGAGATGTGTAGGTCCTCTCTACCTCTACCTCCAGGTATGAAATCTGTTGAGTTTGAAGGGTTCAATACAATGTCCACAACAAAGAGGACAAGTCATGACAAATGTTATGACAAGCCAGGCTTCCCCAAGCCAGGCTTCCCGTGTCTTTGACTTCGGAGAGCAATGTGGAGCAGTTGACCTGGATGATGGGTCCAGAGCTAAGGGAGTTTTTCATTCAGCTCAGTGTAGATGATCAAGTCCATGGTGAAATATGGTGAAATATGTATAATTATGTATCATAGTGTTAGAATTATGTTAAACAATGTTAATTAACCAATATTATATATATTGTATCCTCTATGAAGGAAAAGGAGCTACTGAGCAACTACATCGAAATCGGACATTTTTGGACCATGCTGATGTCGCTCGAAAGCCTGCTAGAAGACTAGATTATACTAGATTCCTTTCCCATCTCTGGACAAAATCAGAGATTCACAGTGACACGCAGATGCAAATTGGCTCGGGGATGATTGATTTCTCAACATGATTGGTTTGGATGGTTTGGCTCAACTGATCCTACAAATTTGTATGTCAAGAGGACTCAAACTTAGGCACTTGGACACTATCGTTGGATTCCATGTTGAAGTCTTTGTCCGTTGATGTGTCACTTCTCTGTGTTCAGCAGGTACTATGTGACAGGCCCTGTCCCAGCAGTTCATCGACTACCTCGCATTGTCAGTCTGGTTCCCAAAGATGTGCTGAGAATCACTCCCTTTTCAAACACCCACATCTGATCCCTTTCCATCTGAGAATTCAATCCGGATATATCCAGATGTGTTTGGTGATTTGGGGCTCCAAAGTTAACCTAGTCAAGGGCTTCCCAAACTTGGCTGGCAGGCTGCACCAGCTATCGCGATAGTGGTCAGACTGCTGGTCCATACAACATTGCCCGCATCTTTGTGGAGGGACCGTGTGAATCTCAGGATGATGGGATAGATGGGAGGATGTCAATGTGGATATGGCATGATATGGCAACCTAAAGTATCTAAAGTTTGGGCCAATCCCACATGTGGCTGGGTTTGCCTTCGAATGGCACCGCGCAATTGCAAGTTGAATGGCGGACCTGATGTCAAAACATATAGAGTTCTGGGGTATGTAATTTTGAGATATACTGAGTTGGAAGGAATTGTTTGATCTCTGTCCGAATGCTGCTGGCACAAGCTTTGGAAATTCCGGGCCGTGGCCTCGTGCTATTGGGCAGTGGCTTTCATTGGATCGGTTGCAGGCACTCCTGGTGTGGGAGGATGCCCTGGACCTCACCCTGAAGTCATTACACGAGCCAGTTCGGGTTTCGGAACATTACGGCTCCAAGAACGAAATTCTTCTTTGGAGCCGTAATGTTCCGAAACCCAATCTGGGTCGTGAAAATCCGTTGAGGTCTTCGTGCACTCAGTTCTCAGCATGTCGTGTGTCGGTGGTTTTTCCCCGCCTTGAACATCCGCGTCACAGGAGGTCCGCCACCAAGCATTGTCCACCAAGGACCTGTGGCCAAAGAAGTGTTCGGACAAGACAAGTTCAGCTGCGCGCAGCCCCTATTTTGCAGCGGTTTGTTTAGCACGATGGAAAAACCGTGGGCATTTGCTTTAGTCCAGTGTCCATGGTGATGTGTTGAGATGCGGTGATGCACAAGAGGCCCCTTATTGCGAGTGTTTTGCGTGTGATGGTGGAGGCCTTCTTGGAACCTTTTTGTCCAGTGCCGTCGACTCTGGCGAGGAGTCTACAGTGTCCCCTGCAATGGTCAGATCTGGCCACGCTCATTGACAGTGACTTCCGCAATGTATGCAAAACAAACTCGCAACTGAAAGAGTGTGAGGCAGCACGTCAGGAGAGTGTGGCGGCGTTGACTAGAATATGTATATACGCAGGAGGCAGGTTTTCAGCCTGTCCAAGCAGTGACAGCAATGAGATGCGCGATTTGCAGATGCAAAAGTTGCCCAAAAAAGTTTACAAGAAATGCGGACAAGAAATGTGGCACAGCGGCATCTTAAAAAGGCATTGGCCAAGGCCAAAGTGCTAGCAGAACAGCCAGATAAAATGATTTGGCAAGCGTCACTTGAGCTGAGGTTGCGGCACCTTCCTTTTGGGGGGGTTCCAAACATCACTTCTAGGTGGTTGGACAACGAAGATGGGGTGTGTTTCAATGGGCCATTTTGCAACCTGGCACGGTCAACCTGCTGAGAGAGTCAAGAAAGAACCCCCCAAAGAAGGACAAACAAGGGACATAGCGTACCCAGCATTCAATCTGCTTATGACAACCTTAGTTAGGCTATACACGGATATACACGGTATGTTCCACTTTGATTCAGGGCCTGGGAGGTCTGAATTGTCGCTGTTGTGAGGTTGAAAGGCATCAACATCTACGGCTTCTCCATCTCTGTGCGAAATCCCACGTTACAGGAGGTGTCACAGGTGAGCTGCAGGGCGAACGTGCCATGGTAGGATCATTCTCATCCTGCCATGGGGGTCGAAGTTGGGGCCCTTATCAAAGTCAACAAAATGGTTGATTTTGCACAGGAAATCACAGGAACATCTTTGTTTTGCCCCTGAAAATCTTAGACCCTGCTTGGTGTGGTACTGGTACGTGATGTACGTAATGTTCTGCTGCAGATCCTGTCGATGACTGACCCATGGTCAGATGTGGTCTGAGACTGAGAGATCTGGAGGGACGGTGTGTCTATCTTGCGCAGAAATGAATCAGATTGATCTGAGATGATCTGAGATCTTCAACAACTCCAAAAGCTTCAAAACCAATCACCAGACGTCGGCTGAGATGTCACTGAGCCACTGAGGATTGGAATCTGACGACTCGTGGACCCGCCTGGCTCACAGATGTCATTTTAACTTTGGTTTGGGCAGCTCCTGGGGTCAGATTTTCCGGTCAGTGTCAGTTGGTCTTTGCATCTTCTGTTTCTTTCATATCTTTTCCCATGTGTCTCCCTTTTACCATGTGCTCATATGTGCTCCACCATTGGTTTTCCATGTTTGCAGCATCTGTGATCTGATGCCCATCTCCAAATCCAACAGACGGAACCCATTCAACAGTCAAGAAGATGGAAGCTCTCGAGTGTTCCGGAGAAAACGAGGGTTTCCAGGATTATACTTGTACATCAACTGATTTACTTGGTTCAAGTCATCTCATCACTAATTATTCTCCATTCCTAATTGGTCCTATATTTCATCAGAGTTTTCCGTTGGTTCCTAATTTAATCGATTCCTTATCGATTCCCAATCAACTGATTTAATTGGTTCCTAATTGGTCAGTTTCCCACCTTTCCCGTTCCATATTCATCCATATTCCATCCCAATTGTCATGTGGCGATTAGATAGATTGTTCAGAAAATTGTTCATGACATAAACCACCCAGCTATTGAGGTACCCTCATGTTTTTTTAATGGATGGTTTTTATTCATGAATAATCCATCCATTTAAAATTTAACGGATGATTGTTTGATAGACTATGTAAATTAGCGATTTCTAAATGGCCCATTTTTTAATAGCAAACTGTTAGTCACCAGAGAGGGTACCCCCCATGACTTCCTAAAGCTCCGTATGTTGGACCCCAGGAAGGATCCCCGGTCTGTGCCACCTATGGTGGTGCCCCTGGAGCTCCGGATGGGACTGGATCCTGGCTCCTCGGCGACTGGGGATTGGATGGATTTAAGGTGGGATCAAGATGGATTTAGATAGATTTAGATGGATTTCATTTTTTTTAGACATGAGTAACATAGTTCATAACTGTTCACATTTTTGCAGTCATACAGACAGTTAAAATGGTGGACAATAACATCAACTGATGAAATCATGTGATGTGCAGAACCAACCACACAGAGAGGACAGGCGTGCGACATTTTCTGAGACTCACGACGCGGCATACCCGAAACCGTCAGCCACACCAGACGCATAGCTTGACTATATAATACTCTAATAACTGTAATATGAAACCCATGAATACAGAGATTTTCATATATCAGTGATCAGCAGTTTTTTTTTTTTTTCTGGACCTTGATCATAACAGGCAGTAACAGCTTCCCAGCTTCGCTTCGCTCCAAGGCGCTTGGTGAACAAGTCGATTCCTCCAAAGGCCTCCGTCAGTGAAGCCTTGGCCACAAACGGGCCGGCAGTAGCAGTGGGGGATGCCCAGGGGGACGGGATGGCCAGTGTCCGGGTGGACCCAGCTAGGGGTAACAAGGCAAGTGGAGATGGGTCAAAACAAAACCGAGGTTTTTCCCATGTGAATGGCAGATGAAGAGCCATCATGATCCATCAACTACAGCTCTATTCTTGGAGGTTTTGATTTATGCATCCAGAAATCCATGGCAATTTTTCCATCCATCAGTCATGTACCAATTCAATAAGAAGGTTATACCTCAGAAGCATCTTCGTCAAGGCAATCAGAACAAGCTCTTGTCTGATGAACCGACAAAACACTCAGTGTATACTGTACGTATGTATGAGGGCACCTCTAGTTTGGGAACCTCAAAACAGTGTTTCACAAAAATTCAGCAGATTGGATGTTCCATCTTCCTATCATTTCCTATCTACTCTTAATTCTATTCTTGAGTTTAGGATTCTAGTCCAATTCGTCACCATGCTCTTGCAATTTTGCACCTTGTCCGTTTCGCCGCAACTGATGCTTTCAGTGACGGACTGTCGCTTGAGTGAAACACACCACAGCTGGTAACGGAAGAGTCTGAAACCAAGACTGCAACCAATCCCAGGTGACGTAGGTCGTCAAAAAATATGTCCCGTCAACCTTTAGCATTTAGGAAATCAATTGCCGAATTCCCATAGACATGTCCCTTCAGTGCAGCGCGAAGACCTGAGCCACAAAGTTTCACAGCAACATTTGAGCAGAGCTACTTACCATTGCTTTCCCTGGACAACATGGCGCTTTCTCAGGCAATAATTGGGGGGTCAACCATTTGCAGTTGTCTCTGCAAGACTTAAATTTTGACATTAGAGTTTCCGGGAAAGAGTCAGCAGTGTGGAGGAGTTGAGGATTCAAGCTACGAACAAGGCGAAATCAACCAACTTCACAAAATCAATGGAGTGATGACAGGGACAAAGATATGACCCCCCCTGGAGCGAATTGGAATGGCCTTTTGATGCTACCCGTGTTATCATGTGTCGCCAGGAGGAGAAACTGGAAAGAGCGCATCAAAGTCTTCAGGACACTGAGGGCTTTCCAAAGCACCAAGTCTTGTTGGAAGATCGAGGTTCAACTGGTTCGACTGAGTGACTGCAAACATTTCGATGCTTATTAAACTTGAACTCTTTTCAATTTTTGTGTGGGAACTGGACAGAACAATCAGAATGTTATTTTGAGCAGAACTATCCTTTGCAGGATTTTGAGGAGATGCTCCAGAACTTTCGGCTGAGCACGAAGGAATTTCAGGAGTGCTCAGACGACGTAGTGATTTCACAGCCAGACAATTCACAACCCCCTAGATTTGATGGTTTCCAATCCATTGATAAGTTATGAAATTCCCAGGCACAAAGCGTGCCAGGAGATGAACAAAGTGAGTGACAAACCCGGCATGGCAGCCACGGAGGTCAGCTGGGGGGTCCGAATCACTGGATGACTGGATGGTGGAATCCCTGCAGAGGTGAAGAGACTGGAAGAATCCATGGAAGACTTTCAGCACACCTTGAAGCAGTTTGGTTTGGATGTCAAGGACTGGTGAACTGGTGGACTATGGTGGACTATGGTGGACTGGTATGAACAGCGATTCTTCATTGTTTGAGCATCCCATCAAGTTGGACAACAAACCTGTGCGCCATTTGATGGTGAGCGGGATAACCAATGGGGGCACGCAGCATCCATCGATTTTACCCATTTTCAGCGCCCATTGTATCCCACTTCTGGTTGGTGAATCATCCCAATTATGTACCCATTGCTTTGGCTGACCTATACCGTTTGTTTTTGGACGCACAAATGTTGTTCGCATTTTCAGGTCATTTTATTATATTTGAAATTTTATTGGTTGTGCACCCACTACATGACAACCATACATGTCACTTAATACATCTTAATACCATTTTCCCCACTGACTTTGTCCAAACATTCCCATTTTGTGAAATTCCCTTTGTACATCTTCACTCTAGATTTTATACACTATCCTCAATTTTTGGTGGCTATATCATGATACTCGTTATATCTCCATGTTTAAGGTTTGATGTTATTGGTAATATAATATCCCCACATATCTTCTTTCATGGTAATCTCTTCATTTTTGTTGCTTGATGTTAGGAAAACAATTAGAAACCATCCATATTTCGATGGTTTATACCACCCATTTGTGGTAAAATTGGGGATGGATCCCATTGCTTTACCCACATCGTTCTTCGTTGAGGAGATCACGGCCAAATGCTCTTCGCACTTCACCGTGCCCGGCCTTCCCATGGACCTGCGACGGAGTCCCTGGTTGGAGAGCCATCGGGACAGAGACGTCAGAAGGTGGTTAAGTAATATTAAGCAATATTAAGTATATATATATGTATCATTATATACATAATTCTACATATATACCATTGTATATATATACACACACACACCTTTTTCTACTCTTCGATACTTTCCAAGGAAAAACCGGTTTATGACAATTGTGACATTGAGGACCTCTTTGAACATATTTCGTTTGAAGGAACTGAAACCGAATCACCAAGAGTTCTGATCGCTGGTGGGGTGACCGTGGCACTAGACACCGCAAACCCCAGCCGAATTTTGCCAAGGAACAGATGCCTAAAGGCTACCTAAGGAAATAAAAGTTGTAGAGAGCACCATGTTGGATGATTTGATATGATTTCATTTATGATGTCATATGAGTTCGTGTGGTTTCAGAGGAAATCAAGACCCAACTTGGCGTCCATTGGCATCATTGAGCTGGTGAGCTTGAGGCAGAAAATAATGATCTTTGCTGCTCAGGTTGGATGCAAACTGTCAATGAAAGTGGAACATTGAGAAAAGAGGCCGGACCATGGCTTTGACTGATTTTGACTGTTGAACGATCTTTAACGCTTTCACCTTTTAGTTCACCCTTTTCCGCTGAGACATTCCATTTGAAGCCCAAGGTCTGGTGGCCCCTCATGTCAGGCCGGCGAATCATTAGAGAAAGTGCGTGCTGCAACGACCGAAGCCAAAGCTTTGGCGAAGAAGGAGCGCAGCTGCGCCTGCTTCCCACCACGGGAATCGTATTTCATGGAGAAAAGGTGTGAGGATAGGCTGCAATGTCTTTGCAGCTGGGTAGGCGGCTTTCAATTGAGTATACATATGTCTTTTTGGTTTTGGCGGATCTCGCATGTCACGAAATGTAATTACTGTAATTTCCGCAGATGATCCATGTTCCAGAAGATGTGTCCAATCAAACAGGCTGTGGCATCTGTGGCTATGGGTGCAAATCCGTTCCCCAAAATGGGTAGTTCACATCCCAGGCAAAATTACTTCATGTTCATTCTTGGGAGCAGCACGGGGAAGGTTCACTCGTATTTGTTTTTGGTTGACCATATTTTGGTTGGCAAACACCGGTTCGATCCCATATTTTGTCTGGTTACATAAATCCCTAGTATTCCCTAATCTTGTACTTTCCCATATCACCCCCCTTATTGGGCGCTTTATCGTTATTGAAGTAGTCAAATATTCATAATAAGACATGTCCTGGAACTGTGGCTTGACTCCCCTCACATCGAAACCCACCCAATTTGGTTGACCTCCCAATTTTGGATGGGTTGATTTCTACATGGTAAATACATACCATCCTTCGATCGATCGCAAACCTGGTCAATTCCGATCAGTTTCAATTGGTTCGATTTCATGATATAAACAGGCTGATAAACCCACAGTTGGTTAAACCTTCAATCATCTGGTCAATTCCTATCAATTTTGATAGGTCAACTATCTCTGAAATCCCAAAGTTGGTGACATTTTTCGTTGGTTGGTTTGAATCCCATGTGTTTCATCCCATGAAAATCCCATGATATAAATATGATATAAATCATGAATATGGAATCCCATCAAATTTCATTGATGCCCGTTAACTCCCACTAATATCCCATTAAATTACCGTGAAATCCCATGAAATCCCATTGTTTGCTTCGTAAAAGTGTGAATCTCTGACGAAGCCAGTTGGGTTCCAGGAGATGCTGAAGGCTGCAAAGGCGAAACTGCAGCTGGAGGATGATCCTGGAGAGATGGCGGTGGCCAAAGCTCGACAATTGCTGGAGGTCGTTGAAGAAAAGGCGGTTGGATTGCGGTTTTTCTGAGGATTTTCTGCGGGATTTGGATCATTTTTGTGGAGATGGATAGTTTTTTTTTTTTTTTAATGGGATTTTCAAATATGATTTTCTTTACGAAACTGATGGGATTTCCCCCAAAAAATGACGGGAGATGGGAATTTTCATGATGGATGTTCATTGGTTTTTCAACAAAGGCTCTTGAATGACATCTGCAAATAGGATCAAATAGGAGCACATGCAGCAGACACCACCAAAAAAAGGTTTTCATACAGAAAAGGCCAGGTTGATGGTGACTAGTGACTTGTGAGAATTCAGCAACCACAATTGATGAGATGGGGCTATCCGGCTATCCCTACAAGGCCGGGATATATCCCGGGCATGGCTGTTACATGGTTGGCTGATGTTGGCTGATGCCTTTCGCTTTCGGTACTAGCCCTCGACCGATAAGGATGACAGAAATAGAAAATGGTCTGTTGTAGGGAAGATTCGGAAGATCAATGAGTAAAACTATGTCGTAAATGGTGTTTCACCACCTTTGGACCTACGGTACTCATTTGGGATATTTGGAAACGCGTCTCCACCAAAACTTGCCGGGGGACTCCAACACGGCACAGTTGGCGGACAGGCGGAGCCCTTCATTGGAATTCCCAAAGGCAAAGATGAAGGTGAGATGCAATGGCTGGCCAAGGAGTCAGCAGGTTTGCCAAAGAATCCCCAGTTTTGGGATGTTGGATGTTCTTGGCCGGGGCCAGGTGAGAGATGTCAGGTCTTGACCACTCTCCTCAAGATCATTCAAGATCCTCAAGTCACGACGTCTCAGGAGCTCGAGCCGATGATTGAAGGTGTTGACGAAGCCATCGAATCTGCCAAGTCTGAAGTCGTCTCTCATCCACTGAAGATGGAGATTGAGATCGAAGAAGAGATCAAAGAGGATGCAAAAATATGCAAAAACTGTGTGGCTGTGTGTGGACATGTCCTGACATGGCTGCAACGCATGACCAAGCACGTGGCAAAAAATGTAGAACGGAATAGAACGAAATCGATATGGTCTGCTCAATAGAAAACATTTCATACCGTAGCAAAATCACACCAGATTCCTTGAGCTCCTCAGCCAATGTCCTAATTGTGAAAGGACATCAAGGAATACCTCAAAGATGAGGCAAAGAAGCTGCAGCCACTGGGATATTTGATTAGACCAAAAGGAAATCCGAAAGGAAACACAACTGTCAAGAATCCTGATGAACATTTGGCATCATTTGGCTATTGCCACGCACGATTTTGTTGACACCCTGCCTGCAGAGTTGCAAAACTTTGAACTGCCAAGATCTGCCAAGACTCCAAGGATGTCGTTGGGGCAGTTCAGCAGACGAACGCAACGAGTTCGAAACTTAGTGGCCAACTACCAGACTCTCGGCAGCGTGAGGGAAGGGAAGTGAGCAAGAGTGCTTTCAGATAACCTACTCAGAATATCCAAGAACATCCAGCATCCAGCAGCACTATATATATATATATGTATATAAACATATACATATACATATATGTGTACACATAAATGTACACGTATGATATCTCAACCAAAGGATCGCATACGATGCATAAGTGAAAGCCATCACACTCCAAAACGATGGACATCACAGAACGGTTTCCCACCGAGGAAAGACCTGCAGGATGCCAAGAGTAAGGAGCTGATTGCAGAGCTAAAGCCGCAGATTGTGGAGCAGGTGAAGGTCTGGGCGGTCTGGGCAGCTGGTGCTGGTTGCTGCAGTGTATGATCAACGAATATCAACGATGTCTGGACCGATCCAAATACTGGGTTCCGCCCAGTACCATAATATGAGTGAACTGGATAAAGATCAGGATGGGATTGGAATTCCGGGAACTGAAAGGACCTAAAATCTGTGGGACCTGGGACCTGGGACCTGAAAGGACCTGATAGGATCTGATGGTATTTGCATCTCCAAATGCATCCATTGGAATCCATTGGAGGCAGTGAACGTTGATGATGCAGCCGCAGAGGTGTCAGGGTTCAACATCTCGGATCACTTTACGTAGGGTAGCAATGGGTAGCAGTGGTGAGTTCGGCGTCATGCTGGGATTCTCGAAACGGTTTCTTCATAGAACTCGTAGGAAACCATCAGTGAATATCAGTGAATCAGATTCTTGGTGCCTTGGTGCTATCAAACATGCAGACCATCAGCTCACCATGTTCATCATGGCTCATCATTTCAATCTCCCCACGCAACTTGCTCCAAGCATTCTGGGGAAACTAGGGGTCAGCTTCGGCTTGCACACCGTGAGGTGACGACTCTAATCAAGGAGGCGGAAGTGCTGTCAGAAAAAGTCCGAATTATGGGAAGCATGTCCATGGAGGATCTTCAGGCCCACCCTGACGCAGAGCTGCTGAGCCTATCTGAGCTTTGACCAAGAACAACGACATGGATATGGGCCATTGTGTGCCCAAAACCACGATCTCCCTGAATGGGTAGGTTGTGTTAACATCCCAACTTGGCGACTATCCTGGCAACATAGTTTTTGGATGCGCCCTTGCATTGTCGCCAGCGTCCCGAGTAATTAGACTATTTTATAAATAGCCCAGGAAGGACAAGTCAAGGATATCGACTCATTTCCAGCGAATTGTAGAATAATTGTCCATCATTGAAAATGTGGTATTCATATCTATCTATAGAGATGATGAATCATTGTCCACTGATACAGTAAGTTGCGGGTGTTGTATGATTACTGTAATTATATGGTATATTACCATTATACTACTATTATACTACTATTATATCACTATTATATCACTATTATATCACTATTATATCACTATTATATCACTATTATATCACTATTAGAATGTCACTATTACAGTATATTACTATCAAAGGCATTATATCATCCTATTTGTAGTACCGCGGCAACCGTTGCCTTCAGCGCCAGGTTGCTGCCAAAGAGATTGATGCCAAAGTCGCGGAAGCAGCAGATGGCCTGGAAGGTTTCCAGCAGCAGATCTGCCCTGTGGAGGACAGTTGAAATGTCCTGGGGGATGGCGGGGGTGGTGATAGTTTTTACTATGGTTTACTATGGTTTAGGATGATGCTTTTGGGAGGTTTTGGACGTACCACATGAATGTCAACCTGAGATAAGCCTCTCATCAAGCGAGGGTTTTTCAGGAAGTACTGAGCTTTAGAATACTTCAGGTACTGTGTTTACCAACCCGCAGTACTTGCGCATGCTATACTGAAGAAGTGGCAGAGGCACTAGTTGCAGAATAGATGGCAAACGCAGCACTTTGATGGTTGACGTCATGTGTCCTTTGTGATCTTTGTGTTTGTCTTTTCCCACCCTCTTAAGGCCATTGACTTCGCGATCTTTTGCATTAGCCCTTAAATTTCAACCCTCCCATTCATCAACCACTGACAACCCTGGTTCATTTATGCTGGCCTATCATCCCAATCCCCACAGAGTCCCCAAACTCAACTGCTCCACAAGGACCACATCACTGAAGATGTGGACGAGAAGGTGAAGCAGACCTTGCGAAAGCACATCCTTGGTGAGTTCAAAGGACCGGCAGCAGCGCCACTGTGAAGGGAGATGGGGATGGGTCAATACCTATGAAATACCATATATAATCATATATAATCATAGTATATATATATATATTGATTATTTTTTGGATGAACATCCATTTATATCATTTATCAACCATTTTGGTCACCAAGGTACGAAGGTTTGGACCAGTAGCCATCTATTTGCTGCAATGATGCTGGATTTCCATAGGATTTTCTACCCATTTTCCGCCAATGAGATCAGGACTCCGGCAAAAGGTCGACTTCTTCCAGAATCGCGTCAAACGAGTCAAGGGCATCCTGGACAAATGCCATTCCCAGAGTCCCGGCTGATCATTGGCTTCTAGGTCTCAAAACCTCATGATTTCGGGCGTTCAGTACTTCAATGTTCACTGGGTCCGGAAATCGGTTTGCGCACAACCGACAGTTCATTGAAGTCTTGAACCATCGATGAACCAGTGATGAACCATAACCATGATGAATTGTGGATGGCATCCGCGCCAAGGATCAGACAAAAAGATGGCCTGAGACTCAAAGGTGTGCGGACGAAGGTTCTGGGACTGATGGATGTCTTCCGAGAGGACACCCTGCCGGGGATGGGGATTGGGATGGAGATTATGCAACCTCTGATTTTCCCAAGGGCGATATTTTGATGTACCAGGTTCTTGATGCATATGCATCATGTTTTTTTTTTTGCGTTCTTTCATTTCTTGACTCTTGTTGGTGAGTTCCGCATGCCAATGTGTCCCATGTTGATGATTTCCTCATGCTAGAAAGCATTCAACATTGAACATCATGCAGCCCAGAAAAGGGATGCTTTAGTCCTGAAACACATATAGTCCATATAGTTACCCCTGATTTTTTATTGGAACCAATCTACTGTTAGTCCGATGCTAGTCTGCCATCGCCAACATCAGGACCAAGCCGGCAAAGGGTTAGAAGGACTTCCATCCAAGGACAGCGGTGAAAATCCATGCAGCAAACAACCAGTGGATTTACCCTACAGAAAGATACAGAAAGAAAATTCCATAGTTGGCCAAGGTAATCATCAATGATTGGCGCGCTTATTTACAGAATTTAATGTAATTCTGGGGGTTAATCATAATCGTGGATGATGAACCCCCCTCTAAACTCTAAGCCGATGACTATCAGTAACTATGTGCTGGCACACCTCAACAAGTACTCTTCTCATCTCTGTTGACCATGCTACCCAGACCCAAATCCTAAATTTCAGTTTGTAAGCACTGCTTGTTGGACACGTCCATTGGTTGTCCACCTTGAAAATTCATGGGATCATGATGCTGCCAGTCTTGTCAGTGGGACACACAGCCCACTTTTTGACTACATTTGCAAAGCTGTTCCCACTAGTAGGCTCCGTCGCAATCAATGCTGATAGGCTGATAGACATTTTTTTTCCCACACGCTTTCACCTACATTATCCCAGTTCACAGACGTATAGTAATTGCCACCCTAGCCAACCAACTCTGTGCCAAACTAGCTTCGATAGTTTTTGGTCAAGTACCAACCTTTCCATTATTGGGTTTGATTCAACCGGCAGGACATCTTCGGAATGCTAGACAGAGACAAGGCACTGTGCCGCTTTCGGGAATCCAAAGAGCAGATTAATTTATGTCACGAGGATGTCGTTGCAAAATGCAGGGATCCACAGGGTGCTTTTGAATGTTTGAAGCCTTCCAGCAGTCAATTTCTCAGGATAGCTTCAGTTTCGCTTGGAGTTTTCCTACTGCAGTAGGCACAGGTTGCTACCACAAACAATCGAAATGCGCTTTTCATAGACCTTGGTAAGCCCACAGCATCCAAAGGGGCCCCACAGCATCCAAAGGGGCCCAGCACCTGAATCGGTCCCATTCCTCAGTGCCAGGATGGTCTTATCGGGAAGGAAGAATTTCTCTTTTTCTTTGATGACGTGGCGCAGCTTTTAGAGGCTCAATTGTGGTTACACCGGACAGAACATGACATGACCTCAGTTGAACACCAAGAGTAAAGTCATGTCCAATTTGCACATATTTGTACCTTTGCTGATGTTATCTGATACCATTTGCTTTTTCCTCAGAAACTGAAACTCCAAGTTGCTCAGCTTTCAAAACGCCAGGAGAATCAGGAAAGCCTGCGCACATCCACAGAGGTGCCAGAATTTGTCGGAAAAACGCCGAAAAGCGATGGCAACGGGTCAAAACTGGTGTATCCCCCAATGATGACCCAACTATAGTGTATTGACACCGATTTAACGATGTAAAATAATAGTACCAAAGCACTGGAGGTTTTTTGTACCCTAAAATGGTATTATATAATATTATATAATAATAGTAATATTATATACCTATCTTCGGGCACTCCAAAGTGCTTCCAAGCCACAGACGGCACACGTTGAAATCAATTATGGGCACAGGCGGGGTCAATGGGATCCAGAGGAATTGATGTTGATCATGGTCTTCCCGATGAATTGATGGCCATTCATTTTGGTCCCTTTACCCGTTTTTGGTCAAAGTGATTGGCTGATGAACATTGATGAACCATAGTTTCTGTTTGATTCCTGCTATACCCGTCATCCATCATTTCAGATGGTCAAAAGTCAGACCACAATTTTAGGCAGAAGCCATTGGGAGTTGAGATCAGCTGTGGAGGACTTGGAGAAGCTTTTCGACTTTGGCCTCAGGGGTGGCCATGAGGGCCTTTCCTTTGAAGCCTTCGAGCGCTTGCTGATTCGATTTGTTCAGGTTGGGTAGCGTTGTAGATGTGCCATTGTCAAAACTTTGATTACAGACCACTGGAAGATGGTCACAGCACCATTGGAATGGATTTCTATGCCGATTACAAGGAATCCCTGTGAGACGACCATACCACCACCATGTTTTGACCATGGCAGCCATGGCACACACGACGCAGATGTGTTGTGTTTTCAGGTGGTGCGGCCAACGGTGATGACGCAACAACTTACCCTGCCTGGGGAGGCCACCGGAGAGGTTTCCAATTTATGGGGGTACCCCCAAATTCCCAGTCATCATCCATTTGCAGATGGGATTTTCCATTATCCATCCATCTGGGAGTACCCCCATTTATGGACCCCCCCATATATTTAGTAAGAAACATGAACAGATTCAACTGATTTCTAATGAACAGGTATATAACTGATATAATTGATTGGGAACAGCGCTGAGAGACACCTGGTGGTTTTAAGGGGGTTTGCGTGCACTTCCCAATGTAACTGTGCATGCAGCCTTGCACGCCTGCTTTTTCACTTATCAAAAACTACTTCAACCATGGAACAATTTCAGCGTAACATGAACATGAACGTTAACATCCCACCCCACCCCATGATCAACGTAACATCATCAGCGTGATATGAACATGAACGTTAACATCCCACCCCACCCCACCCCACCACACCCCATCATCAAACAAAAACAGAAAAAAAACAAACAAAAAACACCAAGAAGACA
>Ga0126342_10000635_pt1 | contig 40913 bp, 22 predicted proteins | sample Cyp1metagenome_FD_92528 | JGI IMG/M metagenome (GOLD analysis project Ga0126342, IMG submission 92528) | Coral microbial communities from Lord Howe Island, Old Settlement Bay, Australia - Cyphastrea 1 metagenome | ecosystem: Host-associated > Invertebrates > Cnidaria > Coral ...
AGCCATTTATCCATTTAGTTTACGTGGTGAAGTTCAAGTTCATGACATAAATGTTGATAGAAAGTTTTGTTGGGTGAGACACAGGTACACGGGGCCCCCAAATTGCAAGTTGGTTTATAAACCCATGAATACTATATTCATCAAAAACCATAGTTATTGGAGTTATGTTTAACAATTTAGCTATCTAGGGGGTGGCCACTTTGTCTATGTAGGTATGCCTATTGGGTCATGAAAACAATGCTATAAGTTTGGCTCCTCCCACAACCTGTGCAGGTTCCCTTCCCAAGACCGCAAGGATCATCGTTAGAAGATTTGTTTGTCAGGAGGGCGTAAATGGATTGTTTTTTAACATCCATATTGTACAGGGGGTTCCTAAGTCATGGTACCCCAATAGCTGGATGCTTTATGGAAAATTGCAGCTATAAATGGATGGCTGGGGGTGCCTGGAGTGGAAACCCCCATCAACTCATCAACAACAACTGTACGATTTCAGAAATAAGGCATAGTCTGTGTGTGTGTCACGTGTTTCCATTACTGGAAAGGTCAACACACACACATATATATATATATATATGCACATATATATATAATTATACATATATATATATATATATATATATATAATCATATGTAAATATAACTATACATAATAATATATATATGTGTGTTTAGATTAGTAGATGGTTGCTAAACCACCTACATTATAAGTTAGAGAATGTGTCGCAACCGACACAGCAGCTCCCCAGATTCGGCTCAGGTCCAGTGGTGGCCGGAGTCATCGGCAACAAGCTGCCGCGGTACCGACTCTTTGGCAACACGGTGAATATGGCAGCGCGGATGATGCAGATCCTAGGCGATGTGGGGATAGTGGGCTCGAAGATTTGCGAAATCGCTAAGTTGGTTGGTGAACAGAACTCCAATTTCACTATGGTTTATGATATTTATAGTCGTATAGTCATAGTATTGGTGGGGTTCATAAACCATCATAAACCAACAAACATAACTTGGGGGCCCCACATTGTATGGATGGGGCATGGGGTATATACTCGTTAGTTGCTGCAGTGGTCTTCTTTTGCTACCACCGGATATCATTTAATAGGGCTAGCCAGCTAGAAGAAGCTGTTGTTTTTCTTTTCAAACGGTTGCGAGTCTTATCCAACAGTGGCCATGTGGACGTGAGATGACGTGAGGCGTTGTGAAGATGCTTGGGAGGGAAAAAGGTCTAGCAGAGGTGGCTTTGTGTAAGGGAAATGACAAAGGGAAGCAGGGAACCAGGTGTTCAGTAACTGTGGTTGTCACTTCGTGTTGTTTTCAGACCAACCCAGCGAATGTTCGAGCAAAGCCAAAAAAAAATGGCGCATGGTGGAGACATGTGATGAATTCTATCAATTGACGTGTGTAAGGAGTGCGGTGTTCAAAGATACGATCGTGACTAGTGACCACCATTTTCCGGACGCATGTCAATCTCACCCTAGTCTTCTGCCTCTAAGGTAACCCGGGGGATTTTACAGGCTTTGGGACGTTGCCTGACAGGCAAAAGGTGAGGATCCTCTAAAATAATCCAACTGTTACCCAAAAAAATCTGCTGATCTCTGGAACTTAGGAAGGGCCTCCCCGGGGAACTGCAGTTCGGGGAGGAAACGCGCAAGTTGCTGCCCGAGGACGTGCAGGTGGGGGATTGGACATGATTGGAAAAAAGGAAACATGATATGGGAATATAAGGGAAACATATGTTTCTTTTGGTTAAGATATTCACACCATGATTTATTGGACCTTGGATGGGGATAGAAGGGTGATTTCCGTCACTAAAATGGCTGGGGAGGATGGTGGATGGTGAAGACTGGATGAAAATGGCATAGAAACACTTGAAAGATGGCTTTTTGATATTTTTGGATTTGTTTGGATGTGTCTCTGTTTGATGAACCGTAATACAAGAAGATCAAAAGTCATGGGCTTTGGAAGGTGATTTTCTGATTTTATACAGATATTGGAGGTTTTGCCAGGTATTTACCGTTAATTAGGAAACATATGGCGTAAGTGTGGCCGTGAGAAGGTTAGTCTTAGAATAGCTCCAGCTATGAAAGTCGTGGTTGGTCCTTGTCCAGTCCGTGTTTCGCAATCATGGGGTTGTGGCGATGTCAACAGACCATGAATGTATGCATATGTAGAAACACACGTGCATATTTACCCATATGATCACAGCTATAAATAAATAGATATATATATATATATGTATATACGTACATAGTTATATATATTCCGTATATATGTATATATATATACACCGTGTATATATATATATATATGTGTGTGTGTGTGTGTGTGTCAGTGTGTGTGCATGTATATATATATATTTACACACGGAATTTCGTATGAAGAATGGCATGCGTATAACAAAATATAGATTTGCAATGGATTTGAATGGGCAATGCTGCAAGCAAGACAAAAATTAAATGGTAGGTAGCACACAGACAAATGATTAAACAAAGGACGCATAAATTTGAGACGGCAATGGGGAGAGATATGGATCAATATAGACAATATAGATAGAAAACATGAAGCCAACCAATATGTGAAAGAACAGTTGGCAGATCGTTTATCACACTATGATCACTATTTTGATAGTGTTCCATACTTACCGGTAGTTACTAACTATATATATATAATATTATATATATGTATATTATATTGCTTCTCCTTACCTTCGCCCACAGGTGACGTACCGAGGAGAGGTCGAGATGAGACTCGTCGAGTTGACACGTTGTGAACCAGTTACATCAGTTACGAAGCGAGATCTTCCGACTGCAACTGGTCTCGTTATCATCATTTTGTTAATTATCATCATGCCGCAATGGTATAGGTATACAATAGGCTTAACGACATATAGGCTTTATAATGCTTTATATACATATATATATATACATATACAAACGTGTTTGTTTTTCCACGTGGCACTGGAAAATTACATATTATATTGATAGATGGTCCTATTTCATGTTTCTATATGTTGCTCAATTGAAAGTGATTTTCCCATCTCCGATTACCAGAGGCTATCCGTTTTGCTGTGCTATCAGCCGAGGAAGGGCAAAGGGCTCGTGAAGGTGCAACCTGGCCATTTCAATGGGGAAACTCACTACTGAAATGAATCAAACACTCATGGGGCCCCATATACATAGATGATTAACAAGGGAAAATCTTATGAAAATGGATGATAGCTGGGGGTACCACCATAAAAATGGAAACCTCCATTTAAATAGGCTGAAAACTGTGATCCATTGGATGATTTCACAAACAGTTCGTGTCCATTGCCATCTTTGAGTACGACAGGGTCATCGATAGATAACTGTGTTTGAAATTTGTTCATTTAAATATATACATATATATGCATAGAATATATATATTATGAAATGTGGTTGAAAATTGTGTAATTATATAGAATTATGTATGTATATATATATACACACATTGTATGTGTATGTATATGTGCATATATTCTAGTATACAAATATTGCGCACAGCTGGACTCTGCAGATTTACAGCTGGATTTTTTGGGTTCATTTGGATGTCGCTTCCCCCACTGGGCTTTCGAAAAAAATAGCCATGCTGCAATGCTGATGCTGAGGTATTTGTTGGATCACAAGGCCCGCACTCACAAGTCTCTTGGATTTCTTGGTGTTTCGGGTTGTTGTTGGCGGTTTGGTTTATCCACCAATGGATCAAGGGATCATCATCATCATTTTCCAACAAGAGGCCCATTTTCCAACACACTCATATTTTGGATAATAATGTATTAATCAACATATTATATTATTACTATATATATACACGCTATATACTGTGTATAACATATAATTATACTATATACACTATACTGTGTACATATATATTTATATATATATAATGTATTATATTTACAATATCCAGCATATTTCCCGGATCTCCCATTCAATGCCTATTTCATCCGGCAAAAAGTTCTTCCATCCTTCAAGCACCGTGGGCCGCATTGGGAACTCGCTTCAGGACCTGTCCTTCGCTTCCGGTCTCCAAAGGCGGCCCAGTGAAGACGACCAAGGCCGCTTTCAGAAAGCATCCCATGGTGGATATAACGTGTGTGAACATGGTTGGTTTACATGTCTGTGTGTATGTATATATGTTTTTTTGTTTTTTCAATATATAATTATTATCTATGCATAATGATCTACACATCATGGCTCTGTGACTTTTTATTTTTTTTGATGTCTACACACAAATATGTGTGCATTACCATGGATAATGATCTGATGTTCCACAGAAACACCGTGGATACACCATGAACTTCCTGCAGCGTCCTGCTGAAAGCTGCCCAGCGAGGAACTGTACAAAGCACTTTTGGCGGGCAAAAATGCTGCTGAGGGTACCTTCTCCGCCTCATCCAGCCTCTCGGATTGTGGTCTTGGGGGGGATGTGATATTTTTTTGGTGAATAAGGTGTAGGTACAAATTATGGCGCATGAATTTACATATTTACATATGATATGGTAAAAATGAATATACTATATATATATATACATACATCATCTCATCACAGGTAGATTGCCAGATTGCCAGGGTTCTTCAGGTTGTGTGCGCACTTGGCTTGCGCGGCAGTGTTGATTGGGGTGTCCTCATGGGACGGCTGCGGACAGTCATGCCCGAGAGAGAGAGAGAGAGGACATAGCTAGACAATAATAAAAAAAAGTAGATTCTTAGATTATATACATATATGTAGACATGGTATGTTATTATGATAACATTATTTTATATTAGCACGTAGAGAAAGATAGAGCGACATAATCATGTGGACACGTTTTTTCTTGAGTGTAGCTGTAGAATATTTATGTGTGTGTTATACACATGTCTAATAAGTGTTTTTGCTGAATACCTCCGTGTGTAGCGTAAGTGACATGTAATGTTTATATTTGCATATACCTATGCAATTACAGTATATACCATATGTAAATGCACACGTGCGCCAAAGTGCGCAGGTAGTTTCAGGACTCAGGACACGGCAAATGCATGAGCTTTACGGACTTATGATCGGACACATCTTAATTTTACTATTGGAAGAATCCAACCTTTGTTTTGCAGTGGTTTGCCGGTAAGGTGTGATGAAGGTAAACCTAGTACAGTGGTGATGCAATGAATTTATCCTGGAACATTTCCTGGATTTATGCTGTACATCCACTGCTTCAAGTCATTCCATTTTTTTGAGTTTCAAACTACATAAGTTTATTTTCCAAATGAGCCTGACAGTTGGTTGGAACCATATTTTATGCATTTTATCACCGACTTCCATGAATGGTAGGGCCTTGGAAGGCTTACAGCTTATGTTGGTTATAATAGGTTTCAATATGCCTATCATCATACCCCATATAACCCTTGAAATCCTACGAAATCTCTGTTTTTGTTCGAAGAAATCCCAGTAAATCCCCATGTTTGTTGGAAAAATCCAACTCAATCTACATTTTTCAATGGGAATTTCAGGATATCCCCACAAAATATGGCCAAAAATATGGTACAGTACCTCCAATTTCGGATCCTGAAATTCCCATTGACCATTTGAGTTGGAAAAGAAACGTTAAAAGAAAGCTCCGGGGGTCGCATCGTCCAGGCGAATTCAACGAGATGCTTCGTGATGTCTTTCGCGACAGCGACACCATCGGCTGGAGACTCGGTGGGAAGTGGTCTCTTTTAAGCCACATATAACTGGGGTATACCGGTAATCAAACATGGCTACAATGTGGTGCCCCCCAGTGATAAGTTTGTTGGTTTAGTTTCACCCCATTACCTAGTTCGTTATATCTACCATAAACCATAGTGAAATTGATTGAAGTTGGAGTTATGATCACCAACTTAGCTATTGTTTGGGGGCCCCACTTTGTAGCCTGGGAAATCCCGAACTAGATGGAAGGTTTAAATTCAAGTTGGATGGAACATCATTTACGAATTGTGGATGTTCCATTGTTGGTAGGTAAGCCGGTAAGCCAGATTGGATGAATTGTAGTGACATCACTGTTTTCCATTACTGGAGTGATGCTTAGTATATATATATATCATCCCCAAGTGGCCAACCTTTTCAGCTTGTTATGATTCAGCCAGATACATACAGATACTATATAACTAGGGTATATCCCATACGCAACTGGATTAGAAAATGCTTATTACCCGCGGATCCTAACTGGGATGCACACCGCATGTTTGGAAATGATGGGATAGGCTGCTAGGCTTGGGATATGTTACTTGGGGGTTGTTGTTGGGATAATTTTTAATGAATACAACCATGGATACAACCTCTACAAGTCTGCTTATATACTGTATCCACTGATAACCGGAACTGCACTGCCAAGTAGCTGTACAATGTGGTAAACTGAATGCCTTAAAGGACCTTTAGGATTTATACCAACCATTTCGAATGAACATGGGATGGTGTATATATTGGCTATATAGGGGTTTAGAAGTCTTAGAAGCCACTTAAACTTCAGTAATTGTTTTATCAGCTGCCAAGCTCAGGGGTTACAATCGCATGGCCCATCAAGGCTGGAAAGAAGGCACGTGAAACATAAGAGTTTGACGGAAAAAATGAGGACTCCACTCATAGAAACGCAGCTCAGAACAGCTAAGTTTAACGATTGTATTACATTGTTTGGTGCTAGCTGAACACAAACAAATTCTTGGCACCCAATACCTTTGAAGGACAACTACCTGAAAGGACAACTACCTGAAAGTAATTACAGTGCGAATGTGAAACCATGTGAAACCACAAGAACTTCTAAGTTGCTGGTGATGCATTGGTGTCAGATGCCAACCCTGGATCAACAAGTCCCTGCCCTGTTTCATTGGGGGGTTTAGTAGCGAGTCATCAACCCTTTTCATTTGTCAACCAGGTTTCCTCTCGATCAAGTTTATTCAACCATGACGGCATACCGTTGTATACCCCAAAATGTCCAGGTATACCGTTTTGTGTCATGGTAGAGAATATAATTAGTCATTATTACTGCAAATCATGACTCACTCATCAACCAGGGTTTGGTCTCCGGGGTTGACACCTTCGATGTCCTTTCCCACAGCTTGATGAATAGAAGGTTCCCTCCATTAAATGTTCAATAGGTAGGTAACAATAACAAATTCCCAAAACCAGCGCCTTTGTTTGACAGTGGGGTTTCCTCCAAACTTGGCAGCCGAAAATCCTCCATTGATGGTTGACATGTTCCCATTCGATTTACGAGGGTATTGGTGTTCCCATGTTTGACACCACAGGGTATACCTCTATAAGTATACCCTACAATGTGGTGCCCGCCCAGTGATAAGTTTGTTGGTTTATAAACCCCATTAACTAGTTCGTTATATCTACCATAAACCATAGTGAAATTGGAGTTATGATCACCAACTTGGCTATCTGATAGTTATATCTGGTGTATTCACCACTGGGTTGCACCCCCACCCTCCCCTGGCCCAGGAGACGTGTTTTGTTCTGGCTTTGCCCTGGCTGGGGACGATTTCCAAAGGAATTGGAGCAGGAGCCACTTGGAAATCGCCACTCAAAAGGATCTCTGTGATACTGCAACAACCATAATAACTATCATGGCAACAGGATGGGATATACATGTAGGTCCAAATGACGATATCTGTGGTTTTTCTGTGTTTGAAGATGTGGGGTGTGCGTGCCCAGTTTGCACTCCACCATCCAGCTTGGAACCATCCACGGTGATACCCTCTGGCAAACTAACATAACTATGGAAAATCCACAATTTTTTATGGGTAAATCCACTATTTCTATGGCCATTTTCAATAGCTATGTTAGTCATTACCAGAGAGTACTGGCTCATGGTTTACCACTTACAATGCCTGGGATGTATCTCCAAATCGGCGGTTAGGGTCTATTATTCCACTGTGGACACCGAGGTACAGGAATTGGTATTTGCATACAGTTCCTCGGCAGCAAGGCGAATGGCTGTAGCCCCCAGGAAATGCGCACAAATAACTATAGAAATCCACAGCTTTTCCCTTCGGACATAATCTACGCACGGTGAACGTTCCATGTAAGGTTCCATATCATTTCAAATCTAATTATCCATTTCTATAAAAGTTTACTGAAGGGTATGCCACAATGAATTCCGAGCTGACAACTTGGCAACCGCAGAATTGGTTCAAGATTGAAACATAGCAGGAACTCCCGGTATTTATTCATTATATAGACGGCCAAGTCTTCTAAAAATGAAAACAGGATAAAATAGGTTCGTTTCATCAACCAATCCACTTAGTGAAGCCACTGATTGCTGGAGTAACAGACTCCACGGCTGTTGGCACAGCAGTTCCCTTCCATGCGACCCGCTGCGACCCTGAGGTTTTCGCAGACGATTTTAGCTCTGTGCGGCTTCAAAGACAAGCCGTGTTCCTTTTGACCCTAACTGGGGTAGAAACTGGTGACTGGGCTGACATGATCTGACCAGATTTGGATAGATTTGACAGGGGGATTTCACCAACTTCAGTTCGCCGGAAGGAATTCTTCGTGGGGCGAATCGTAACCACCAACAACCAGTAAGAAGGGTGTCACTGTTGAGGATTGGCACTGGGCCCCATTATGCTCCTACAAACAGTAGTTTATATGTGGTACCAGCTTCCTGAGCCAAGTGGCCAGGAATGGTTTCAACATACAACTCCGACTAAGACTTGTTTAGTAACTCTAGAGGCGGAAGACACTTCGATCTTGAACTTGCGGCTAACTATTGAAGATTATGGGTGCGCTCTCAGTGCAACCCGCCCAAATATAGAGGCTTGATCAGCTCCTAATATGGGTTCGTGGTTGTTATACGGGCCCCCGAATAGATGGCACAAACGGTACAAGCACTAAGATGGCATCAATGAAATTTCAACCTCATATGTTGGTTCAGTGTGTGCCATCTATCGGGTCACGACAACATGCAAAAAATCTGCTATTTGTAGCGATTTGCAAAAGCCATTTTAGGGCACCAAACAAAATAATATCTATCTATCTAACTACCTATCCTATCCTTTCCTTTCCTATCCTATCCTATCCTATCCTATCCTATCCTATCTATCTTCCCATCTATACATATGACATATAGTTATATATATATTATATCTATTTATTGATTTATTTGTTTATTTTCTTACTCGGAAAGCGGCAGTTACCATTACTAACAGTTGTGCCAGTTTGCGCTTCGGCTCTACACCGCGAAGGACTCAAAAAGTCCTAAGGGAACAGCGTAGCTTATAAAAGACGCGCGCGCGCGCACTAGGCATGGTGTGACAGCCGACATGCAAACACAAAACTGGAAAACATGCAGCACAAAGCTGGAAAACATGCAAGCAAACACAAGACTTGAAAACTGGATGTTCACCGGTCTCCTTTGGCTTACCTTTCTGCCCATATTCATATACATGGGTTAAGTTCTGTCTGTGCATTTTGTTTCATTTGAGGCGCCTGGCCCATACCAGCCCATCACAAGCAGTGTGTATGTATCATTTAGATAGATTCATTCATGGACACTTCCTTCACTGTCAATGCCTGATGGCTAATGGATGCAGAAGGACACAGCGAATTGGAACATGTAACATGACTTATGAACAAGTTCAAGTATGCAAATTTATATATATATATATGTATAGATTATTATCCCGTGAATATGGTGTGCCATCTTTGCAACCTAGAAATCTCTATACTTGTTAAACAGGTCAAGTATATAAGTGTCCCGTGGGGTATGCCATTTGTAAACCCCTAAATCCTGTATACACCATTTTTGCTGTTTTTTGAGCTTAGATGGCATTTTTGATGTTTTTTTATATATGCCAACTATCCGGGGGTCCCTATAATTATCACTGAGTTTTTTTTTGCACTTGAACTGAGGGTTATATTTCGCATGATATTTGAAGAGTTCCTGGGTGCTGATCAAGTTGTTGGTTCTTGATGTGCTTGAATTTTTGAGACTTGAATTGAGGTTATATGCTTTTTATGAGTTCGGGTTTCTACAGCATGGAGCACTTAGCCAGAGGCATTCGCTCTTTGCATCTTTATTTTGCCCTTCGCGCCACAGCGCCTCGATTGGCCGCAGAAGACCTGAACATATTCTGATTTGCTGCAGGGCATCTAAAGCTGGCCATGACAGAGGAGAACCAAACCGAAACATATACAACGGGTAGTGCAGTACAGCATCATTGTTCCTAAAGATAAAACATTATAATTGTTTGCAATATGGCCATGTTGTTGTTTCTCTACCCGAATCACAGCTGGCCGCCGCATACAGATGTTAGATGATGTTAGACCATCATCAAAAACCTATGAGGTTGCTATAGGTTTCCAACCTGCATAGCTGGTTGGTACTTTCTTGATTTGATTCCAGTCAAAGGGTTATTTTGGATCCAGAAGAATTATCTTGCGAAGTGATTGGATGTGAAAACATGTTCCTCTTGGGGATGTGTCTTGCTTTGAACTATATAATGGAGCCTTTGTATGCGTCTGTTCTTTGCTATCACAAGCCATCACAGACCCATACATTTCATATCATTTCATAATGCCGCCGTTCCTTCTATCCCGTAGTGTTTGAAATGAATGTATAACAACGGATTTGACTGTAAGTGAATCAATATCCCTATATTATCTTTATTTGCCGGACATCAATACCGTCAATAGCCCATGATTTTTTTCCACAATGCAGCTATGAAATGCTATGAATCCCAGGTGAAAACATGATCCCGGATTTTTACACATGCGTTGCCCAGCTTGAATGATGACTCTAGTCGTCAATAGCCCGTGGATTTTCGAAGCCCAGACCCAGACCAGCACCCAAACAAATCGTTCAATCAAAAAGCCCAGAAAGTCCCAGGCCATTCTCCTTTTCCTGAGCATGGCTTGCATTTGTCCACCTTTCTTGGCGGCCGCACGGCAGCAGTGGTCGCCCCTCGGCAAGCGCCGCTGGTGGCCGGTGCACATTTTGAGCCAGGCTGGGCACTTCCTGTGACTCGGCGTTCACATGGGGGAGGTGTTCTGCCAGAATCCAGACAGTTCATATTTATATAATTTTATATACATACCGTAGATGGACGAAATATGAAACAAGCCTTCTATCCGGTACAACCCCCTCGCCCCCAAAGTTCAATGTTAATTTAACCTGAAGTGCATTAGCCCCAATGGACGAAAGAAATCAAACCCCTAACATCACTTTTGGTAACACGCGCGCTGAAACATTGAGATTTGGGGGTGCGGGGTTCAACATAGTGCGTGTTGCAGGGTTTGAATATGTTGTCCATCTACTGTACGTATATAGAATATATGGATAATGATATAATATACTAATTAAGAATAATTATATAATATTTTTACATATATGTAATTATATGTATATGTATGTATGTGTGTGTGTATCATGTATCTGTAGCTTTAATTATATACGTATACAAATATAAATGTACAATACATCATTGAATCATAAAATGCATCTAGGAATCTAGTATCTAATTACATTTGTAATCGTATGTGTATGGGCAAGTGTTACTGGTCAAACCTTGGATGCATAGTTTAGCAGGTTCTGCTTGTGCCATTAATAGCAATATTTACAAACCAGTAAAGCAAAGCGGGTTTATCTTGATAAATTGCAACTTAAGATTAGATTGATGAATACCTACGGTTATACAGTAATTTCTTTGGTTGTTGCTCACTGTGTTATTTGAATTGTAGCTTTCAGGGGTCAGGATTGTTTGTTTCTTTGTTTTGCCTTGTTCCGTTGGTCATTCTTGCTGTATGCTCATAGCCATATAGTTGCCTCTTGTGTGTGTGTTTGCGTTTGTTTGTTTGCATGTTTCTTTGCCTGCAGTTTTAGATTTAAGACTTCCCAGATTTCTGAGGTATGATATGGTGCATTTTAAGATCAATATATGACATGGGTGCATTTAAACATCATACTTATCGCATGTTTATCTTTAGTTACAATTCTATACATGCATCCAGAGCATTCATACCTATGTATGTTGTACAGCTGTGCATGTTGCATTTGTTGCCAAAGGCCTGTGAATATGTTGGTCCATTTGTCCTTCAATTGAAGACCTTCGATGATGCCGAGGTTTGTCTCAATCCTGGTGCTGTCCTACTTCCTGCTGCCAGCATATGCCAATAAAGGGATGCCTGACCTGATCTATAGCAATCCTACAAGAGATACCCTCTGGTAAACTAACATAGCTATGGAAAATCACGATTTGAATAGCTAAATCACCTATAAATGGTCCATTTTCCAAAGCTATGACATGCTAAATGAGTGGCACTCAAATTTGGATCCAGATTTTGGACCTTTAGATGCGAAAGGGGCACTTGAAAGCGGACATGCTTATATTTAGGGTTTCACACGAGGGTTTCTTTGTTTTTTTCCAATAAACCAATCCACTGACATCCGCTGACATCCGACTTGAAATGTCCAGAAATCCACGCCATTCATGTCCATGTTCAGATGATTTTCCTGTCATGGGGCCTTTCCTGTCATGGGTCGACCCCCTGGTGGAGACCGCCGGAGATCCACTCGAAACCAAGGATGTCTTCGGTCCCAGATAACTTCGTAGCCCTCATGACGCTGCCAGTCTATGCTGCAGTCATGATGTCGTACCAGCAGGACCCGCGGTAAACCATACACCAGAGGTACTTTATGTTGTATTTGCGTCCTTTGTAATTGATGATGTGCGATTATAGATAGATAGATAGATAGATAGATAGATATAGGTGTGCATGCATAGACTTTTATTGCTTTTGCAGGCACACAAGGGGATATATATATATAACAATCTGTATCACCCTATCTATGTGGCTGTACCTGAGGGAAACTACCAGTGGCCCTTTTATGTCTGTGTTGACGACATATCTATGAATATGTCACGGACATATCATTGCCATAAATCACAACATATCACCACATACAACCGTGTTTCCTCATGTTGCATGCTGTATATGATTTCAACTTGCTTGCCATAATATATATATATATATTATATTATTATATAAAATTATATATATATATACGATCCACATGTTATCCGTTTCATATCCATGGATGAATATAATCTAGTTTACAGTAAATAGATAGTAATAGATATGAAAGCATACAGGTATATATGATATTGATTTATAGCTAAGTAAACCCTACACCAGCTCATATATGATCCATAATTGGATGCCCATATCTTATCCCTAATAAGATATCCATATGTTATCCATTTGTCATCCATATCTTCAAAGGAAGTTTAGTTAGAAGACTTCCGCGTTACGGATGATGGTCACGGTTAGCATCACACCATCATGTCAACCACACCATTGTGTCAAGTGCATCATCAAGGTATTGGCAAATGTAACAGTGTGGGAGCGTGCGAATTTCACAGGTGAAAACACTCTAGGGCGCGAAACCATGTTTTTTTCGGGTAATGTGGCTCCAGGGGTCGCCGAAGTATAGGGTCTCTGTTACCGCGGGTGCGGGCCTCGATCTGGGAAAGTTGTTGACAAAAGGCGCACAGGACTGTAGCGAGAGCTCGATTTCAAAAAAAAACACGTAAAAAAAACTGAGGCATGGTCAAGTCCACATTGTTGTCGCTGCGCCGATTTGGTGCGACGCTGCTGCGGGATTGCAACCGGTTGTGACAAAACACATTGGCACGGCTGTGCGCAGGAAAGCATCGGTGATGTTGCGACGCTCCTGCTTTGCGGGATTGCACTTGGAGGTTGCTAAGCGCATTGCAACAGCTGCGCGAAAGGTAGTTTTTGACCACAGTGTTGCTTTTGTGCTTTGCAGGGCTGCAGAAGCTACAAAAGATCTAGCTGGGAGGCAGCGCAGAGCAGAAGCAGGTGAGAGAAGAAGCAGCTAAGAGGCTGCTCAGAGAAGAAGTAGCTGAGAGAATGCGTACCTAAGCGAAGAGGTCGCTCAGCGAAGAAGTAGCTCAACAAAGAAGTAGCTCACTCACTCACTCACTCACTCACCCATCCATCCATCCATCCATCCATCCATCCCTTCATTTATCCATCCATCCATCCATCCATGCATTCATTCCTTGTTTGGTGGATTCATGGATTTTTACTGATGCATTGAATCATTGGCTCATGGGCTCACAAACTTATTCATTCACTGATTCGTTGGTTCCTTGATTCACATATTCTTTGGTTCCTTGGATCCTTGATTCAGTGATTCACTGAATCTTTGATTTACTGACTCATTCATTCATTGATTTCGCTGCTTCACTGATTCATTGATTCTTAGCGTTACTAGTTCACCCCTTCCTTGACTCATTGATTCATGGACTCACTGATTCACTAATAGATACCCAGAGCACAGTTCTGAATGCCCATGATGTTATCCATATGTTACCCATTCTGTTTTTTTAAAAAACATGATCCATAAATATCATATAAATGATCCATGAAAGCCATGAACTCATCCCTTCTCCCAGGACTTCCTGACGTCCGTGGTGTACATCGCGGCCTTCGCCGTGATGATCGCCGTGCTGGCCGAGATCCCGGCCACGCAGACCAACGGCTACCCCTCGGAAGGGATCACCTTCCTGGGGCACCATGGAAAACAATAGCGAAAGCATTGGAAACTGGTGGTCGAACCATTGGAAAAATGGTGATTTCCTGGGATTGATAGCTAATTTGTATTGATTTGTGATAGCTAAGTTGGCGATCATAACTCCAATTTCACTATGGTTTATGGTAGGTATATAGATATACTATATATATATATATAACAATTATATAACGAACTATATAGTTAATGGGGTTTACAAACCAACAAACATAACTGGTGGGTACCACATTGTAGGTGATGTTTTTTGTTTGACAACTTCAATGGTGCTGATATGTTTTTCGGATATTTGGAGATTTTGATGTGGCTGTGTTGTTTTTTTTCCATGTGTTGATGGACCCAATGGTAAATTCCATGAATATTTGGTTGGTTTATTTTTTGTTGTGGAGGGGTAACCCGTTTTGGACCCACCGGAAACGGAAATTTAAACAAAACAAAAACATTGGTTAACAAAATGAAAAATAAAATTTAGATCATTTTATGATTGGAGATAACATTTTGTTTGAATGAATTGCAGCGATCTAATCGAAGACACTCACCAGACATGATGGAAAACACTGTACTATTGGAAAAACAAGGCCAAACACATCCGGTTTGGGATCCATTCCGAATGTTCCAGACAGATCTAGGAGGGTTGACAAAACAAAGTTAAGAAAAAATGTTGCAAACATAAAGAGGAGCAATCAAAACAAAAAAACATTGAACAATGATTTTCTTGTGGACAATGTACCCCCGAATATTGTTTCAACATCTTCCCAGCTAGCCCTTCTCTGTCAATGGTAGCCGTTGTTGACATGGATTTTTCCATGGTTTGTACAATTTGGGGCGATCATTTGCACATGGCACGTCGGGAAGTTTTTTTGGACCTTCGAAATTGCGCAGGAACCGCTTCACCATGGACCTTTTTCAGTCAAGTCTTTCTCCAGTCGACTTCCCCCATTGTTTTTTTTCCACACGTTTTAACGGACACCACGGTGGTCACGGCCAAAAGGTACAGCATGATCTTTGCTCTGAAAGCTTACATCGGTGAACGGTCGTTCCGAGATCAATTCAAGGCGCGCCATGCCATCAACGACTGCAAGGCGAGGCCAAGGGCGGCTGCTGAAGCCCGGTGGATTGGTGTTGATGGGGATTCAACGACGGTTTTTTTGTGTCATCAGAAATTTGGGGATTGAACGTGGCTCAAATCGATTGTAAAGTATACAGCACTACCCTGTATTTTAAGGGATGAGAATCCATGGGAAATGCCACTGACCATCCAGCAAGGACGACAGAGGTGTGCAGGCTGCACAGGGTGGAAGATGGTGGGGTCAATGCTACCAATGTTTTGAATGGATACTTTGAAGATCTTTGAAGGGGGGGGTCAGATATGAACATCATTGAAAACTATTGAAATATACTGGAGATGTTTTGCAGTAGAGAGGCATGAACAGAGATGTATTGGTTAAAAAAGGAGTTGACAAGAATATGTTTACTTTTCTGGCAATTTTTGCAGGCCATCTCCCAAAATGCCATATCTTCACACAGCGCGCAGGTGCACATTGAAGGCATTTTGGAAACCTTGATGCTCGATGGGATACCCATGGGATGACGTTGGTGGTTGAAATCCAGGGACCCAACGGGCGGAATGCCATCAGCTTGGGAATTTGATAAACTAATAATGAAAATAATGATCTGGTTGGTGGTTTGGAACATTTGTTATGTTTCATGATACATGGGATAATCCTTCCCATTGACGAACTCATATTTTTCAAGATGGTTAAAGCCACCAACCAATGATGTTTTGGACAATCCCCAACGGAAACTGTTTCCCACAGAACTATCTGTGCTGTACCGGCTGTACAGTACCTTCACAAAATCGAAACTGATGGAAGATCGGAAGATCGTCCTGCGTTTGTGACTCATCGACGCTTCTCATATTACACATGGGGATCCTCGTTATGGGGACCCTCGCCGCCTCATGTTATGTATCTATACATATCTAAGGATATATCCTTGTGGCTGCCAACCCAAGACCAGGTGACAAGTGTTCCCACCCGATTTCATCCCGTTCCAATTGGTGTCCAGGAATATGTTACAGAAAACATCAGAAAACATTCCATATTTCCAGAAGATCTATGAAGATCTATGAAGATCTATGAAGATCTACTTGGAGTAGCATGAAACAGATCTTTTTTCCAGAGCTGCCATGACCTTCACAGCCCTTCACGAGGATGCCCGAACGCGTCATCGACGAACTGCAGAGGATGCCGCCCGGAGCCAGCGCTCCATCGCACCAATACTATCGCGCCACCCTGGTGCAGTCAGATCTCATTGGCTTCACCAGTACCTTGGCCGCGGCTGTTGGCACCACCAGAATTACCAGCTGCGGAGAAATGAAATGACCTGATTTTGGAACGTGGATAACGTATGATAACCTGGCTTTTGTACCAATTGCGCGCAATGATTGCTAGCTTGCTTATATAAACATTTCGCAGACAACATCCAATCTTAAGTTTCTTTTTTCCTTAGGTGTTCCCAAGTCTTTGTTGCTTATTATAGAATTGCATGCTGTTTGTTAGTTCTGTGTCACCAGAACTGTGTAGAATCTCAGCTTCAGCTCCCAACGATTGGAACGGTGTATGGTGAATTACGGAAATTTACCGTAAATTACTGCTCACGCTTTTGACGCTTCATGTGCAACGATATTTATATATATATACATACATATGTGTGTATACATATGTATATATATATACTTATAGGTATGTATATATATATACAGATATCCGTGTATATATAAATATCGTCATACATGTCCGTGTGTACTTGATTATCTTGCGAAATGTTGATGAAGAAATCCGTTGCCGCTGGAAACTTCTTCCCAAGGCATGGCGAGCTTAAAGCCTCCGGAATGGGTGGTCCAGGCCGTTTGTGACCTTTTTGGCGAGCCACTCAGAGGTGAATTTTAGGCGACTTTTGGGGGAATTCCTACAATGTGACCCCCCAGTTATAAATGGGTTTTATAAAGCTTAAACCATATATAATATATAGTTTATTGGCAGATTTACAAACCAACTTAGCTATTTGGGTGTCCCCTTGTGGTACTTCTTTTTTAGGGAAAATTCATTAAGGTTCCATGTGCTCTTTGGCGAGTTTGGATCAATTTGACTCAGATCATGGATTCATGAGGCTCTGGATCAATTGTAACGGCATGAAAACCCTACTCAGCAGACAGATAATGATGATGTTGAATCAATGGTGCTTTGAAAAATGTCAGCAACAACCATGAAACCAAACACAGCTCAACAATCAACTTGGACGGAAAATCTTCAGTCGGACCTGGCATTAGATACTTGGATGGATGTTGATGCAAGATTGATGTGCCAATTTTAGCAGATGCGTCAAGATGATCAAGATGATCCATCGTGCAGGGCACATTTGGGCAGCTGCCAACAGCTCGCCGAGGTTCGATGAGCTGGCGGAGGAGTATCGCGATGCCACCATTGGAATCCCTGGGAATTCGCGTTTGGGAAATCCCCCAACGAAATTGGGAAAATCATGGGAAAATCTTGTAGAAATACCTATCTAAATTATTCTACATTGGGTTTCAATGGGAAATGATCAATGTAAAATGTTCCATTGCCGTGATTGGCTGGCGGAGGGCGCATAGATTAGACCTCTGCAGCCATCGCAAGCTGCGAAGCATTCCAGCTGTACCATGTGAGAATCGAACATGCAGTGAAAGATCAAAGCATAAAAGCTAAGTTCATTTCAATCAGCATGTTTGGTTGCCAGTGGGTGATGTTGGGGGAGTTCCAAACTTTGAGGCAGGCTCCATCCACCGCGACTGCCACTCTGTATGGCTTCTGTGGGGGTCTTGAACACTTTGAACATCATGGACGGTAATATGATCAACTTGATCATTTTGGGCCCACGCCATTTCTGGTCAATCACGGTCAATCACGTTGTCAGTGTATGGGTTTTCACCCAATGTATTTCCTACCGTTGTCATCTACATTAATCTACATGTCCACCCTCAGAGTTATCATGAGACGCCAAAACGGGGCCATGGAAGATCTTAGATGATTTCCTCATATTCCTCGATTGCACTAAAATGATGGGACAACCAACTTTGGGTTGGTTTGATTTCACATTGTTGAGTTGCCTCATGTATCATCATATTTCATTGTTAATGTTGTTTGGAAAGTCTTGGTTCTTTGCTGAACACATTGGTTTGCCAAAAGAATCGGTTCAAACCCAAGAGTTGGTCTTGAATTTCGTAATCAAACATGGCTAGCTGGGAAATTCGAAATAAAGGTGTTAAATGGTGTTAACGGGAAAATCATGGAACATCATGGAAAATCGTGTTGCATCATCTATAACTGGAAAATTCTTCATTGCCACTATTGATGTTTGCAGGGTATTTCGTCCAGTCACTATCACTTCCGGTCGCTTCCTCGGAACTGTTCCAACAAGGTGGTGCCCGGGTGCCCCCCCCTAGATAGCTAAGTTGGTTTATAAACCATAGGAATAGTACAGATATATCATGACCCATAGGATCCAAGTATGCTATATATGGTAACATGGATCCCATCAATATACCCCAAATGTTAGCATATATACCATACATGGATCCTATGGGTGATATATCTACCATAAACCATAGTGAAATTGGAGTTATGATCACCCAACTTAGCTAAGGAGCTGGGGTACCACCTGTTCCAAGGCATGGCATCTACAAAGTGGAGACCGTGGGCGATGCCTACATTGCGGGTCAAGCAGAGCTCCCGTTGACGGAAGAGAACTATCCACCCAGTGTGCCGAGATGTTAAATTCAGGTATATAACCCATATATATATATATATATTTATGGTCACCGCCCCCCTCAGAACCCCCATATTGAGGATAAGGGCGATATACAACTAGGGATATTCCATATGTAACTGGGGCTATAAGCTGTTTACTAAGTGGGGGTAGATTGGAGGTTTTTTGGGGGTTTAGGATGCCCAGATGTTCCATGGTATTTTTGGGGTAAATGTAGGTAAATATTCCAGCACCATGGAGCATCTAGGATAATAATATGTTTTCCAAATGTGCACCATTAAGGTTTGGGATTACATACACGCAGCTGTTGAAGTCGCAACGACTCTAGATATATCTTGTAAATACTGCGAGGGAAGCTGCAGGGGAAGTCGCTCCAACTTGCGTTCATGTGGGAGCAGTCATAGAATTACATTTGCTGAAACATCAATGTGCAAAAGAAAGTAAGAAGTAAAGAAAGGGGAAGAATCGGAAAGAAAAGGACAGAAAAGAAAAAGGGATAGAAAAGGAAAGAACAGGAAAGAAAGGGAATGAAAAGAAATTGAAAAAAAATCAAAGGAAAGAAACGGAAAAGGAAAGAAAGTGAGCAAAGGGTGGAGCAAGTGAGCACATTGGACACACCGCACCTCCTTAAATTCGCCAGGCACCTTGAATCCAGCTAAAGTTTGCGCAAAAACATTGTGATTTCTTACAGTTTTGCAAAATATGTTTTAAAACAATCATTTGTCAACAAATCGTCAGAGTTCCATTGAAAACTGTTGGAGTGATTTTTGTCGGCATGTTGGTGCGCGGAGTTCCGTGCAGGAAAGCATTCTCTTAGGAAAGTTGCGGCGACTTCAAGCGACTTCCGCGGTTATTATGTGTAGTGATTAATTGGACCTGATTGATAATTCTTATTTTATATTATTGCTACTGGTTGGTTTCAAACATTTTTTATTTTCCATAATCCTTGACTTTCATATTTTTCAGGTGGGTTGAAACCACCAACCCGGTTAAATGGTACCTTAAGAATGGTGCTTATCACGGTTACATGGCTAATATAGACCATCACATGGTGAATGGGGATGGATCAAAATCCATGGAAAATCACCCACGGGTTCCATTCGGATACACAGGGGTTTGTCTAAAAATGCTGGGAAATGCCATGGAATCCATGGGTGATGCTGCAGCGAGATTCCATCGGCTGGGAGATTTCCGGGTGTCCGGGCGCTGGAGGGGAACGTTTGTCGATGCCAGGCTTCAACACGATATGTTCCAAAACGAAAAAAACGTTGTCAATTTTGATTTTCAGGGTTACTCTCTGGCAATTTAACGTCCCCTCTGAAATGCCCCATTTATAGGTTTTGACGAGTAAACATGGATATTCAGATTTTCCATGGCGCCAAATTACCAGAACTTAGTTTGATCAATCACAACATCCACAAGTCGTGGACACCCTATAGGCTTGATTTTATCATCTCGCAGTGCAGCTTTCCATATTCGTGTGACATGTTGGATGGCATAATATTAACTATATACTATAATACATACGTATATTATTGTGTTCTTGCCCTAAATGATTTGCACATATAGGAAAGAAGATATAGACATTAAAGCGGAAGCGGGACATATCAACTATATAGAATGTTAAGCTAACCAGCTTTAAACACAATGCATCCGAGATTGGCCATGATAGAAACCCAGGTCGTCCAATTTGGTTTGAAGATGGTCGCTGAGCTGCGGGAAAGAAACAGAAAACCTTGGCGAGGGATGGTGCTAGAAATGATGAGGAGACTGCCCTTGGGCAAAGTGGGGTTTCATGTCTTGTACTTCATAATTGCTAATTCGGATTTCACCAACAACCATGCTGATTTAACTTGATATAAGCGTTATATATAGAACCAACTAATTATATATATATAATTATATCAGTAGAACAAACCTTAGACAACCTTGGAGAATACCTAAAATGAATGGGAACCAAAGATTTGAAGAATCTTAGATGTGAGGTTGAACGTGGACCCATGGTAGGAAAAGACGTTGAGATAATTTATACATCCATTTATTTATTGGAACTGCACCTCCAATTAGGGGCCTTAAGAAAGTGAAGCAAAAACAACTTGCGGTTTATCAGCCCACTAATTATACAGATCTCTGATCTCAGGTGTATTTTTTGCCAATAGAAATTGGCATGTTCCTTTATTGTGTTGTTCCTGTCTTCTTTGCTTCCAGGGGGGAGGCTATGAACATCACACTTTGCCGATGAAGCCATGGTGAACCTACCAAAAAAGGCAGTGCCAGGGGCAGTAACCTCCCTAGAGCCTAGCCAGTCACTCAATTAGTCAATTTTCACCCCTTTTTAACATGCCTCAGAACCCGCAACTAGTCTCGGATGTGTTCATTTTTGGAGTCCGCCTGGCAACCTTTTCCGTCGGCAAATGAGTTGAAAATTGCACCCTTGAAGTTGGGAAGATTCCCGCGGAATCTTCTATCAAAGTTGGACCTTATTCCCCATAGATCATCGTTTCCATGTTTTGTTTTTCAATTCCAGGGAACCAACACATTCGAAATAGCATGATTACTAAGAAGTCAATTGTGTTTCATTCATTGTTCGACAACATATATCAAGCATTGTCAATACATTGGAGAAAAAAAGCTGGCTGGAACAGTCATGGGAAAAACAGCGCATGTTATTGACTAGTCGTGTTTTTTTGATATATTTTATATCAGCCACACACATATTTCACAGAACATGCTGCGCAATCAAACTAGTTAATTGGATGGGACAGTTGCAGTTGCCGGACCATTCACATTTATGTTGTGTTGTGTGTGTTTTTTCTCAATACAGTACATGTACAAAAACTACATGCATTTACTATATGTTGTAATATATACTGTATGTTTTAATATACATGACATATGTACGTAAACATATCCTTTAGTGATCTTTAGTGTATCGGAAAAAAAACTACAACTGATATATTCACATCATCCCAGTGGCGATATCCATTGCAGCCCTATTGGGGATGGTTTATTGCATTGGGGTTACAGTACCACATTACATATACAGTTTGTATTTATGAAATTTTATGAATATATATCATATATATATACATATGATGTGTGTTCATAATGTCGTAGAATGGATCAGACAAATTATTCTTGGAATTATGAATTAGCTATAATTATCGAATTCATTGAATTCTGATTATATTCGTATGTAATAGTAGCTTTAAGATCTGAACCCCGAGCGGGTCACCGGGTCATTCGCGCCTAGGTCCAGGTCACCAAGCGTTGGTCCATGGCGGCAGAGGAATCCATCGGTGTGCGCGTGGGGCTGCATTCAGGTCGGAAAATCAGTGGTGTCGAAAACATGTTTTTTGTTCCACCAAAATGACCAAAATATGTGACTTTGTAAGTCAAAACTGGTTGAACACATCACTGATATGATTTTCCCCAGCTACATGGAGGCCCCAGCAAAACAGAACATGTTTGAAGGGTTTCTCTCCCTATTTCTGCAGGGTGGTTCGGAGTCCGGCGGATTGCAATCACCAGTTGCCGGTTGCATCCATGGAAAACATTGGAAAACATTGTCGCTTGGTTGATACTGTGGATGGGAGAAATCCTGCACCAGTTGGTAGTTGGTTTATTTGGGTATAATTCTATTATTTACAGTGTTTCATAGTTACTCAATTGTTACCAACTGGTGCAGGATTTCTGAACCATCCACAGTATGTCTCACAGGAAACACCCATATTTCATCATATTTCACCATGAAAACCCCCTTGAGAAACCCTGGGAAATCCCGCAGATTTCGGGTCGTTTTGATCTATCCTCGAGGCCAGTGCATCGGAGGCATCGTGGGCATGGACATGCAACGCTACCATCTCTTCGGAAAGCTGATCCATGAACTGCAGCTGCTCGAGTCGCCCGGTCCCGGTGAAGAATGGTGAAGTAACAAAGGAACATCGACATAACATTCATGGGATGTTGAATGATGTTGCATCATGTTAAATGGCTGTTCAATGGCAATTTTGTTATTCCTGTTCAAAATGTATCAAAATGTCATTTTTCCTTCGTGCTTTTGGTTGTTTTCTCATGTTTTCTCCACTTCACTGAGGTCCACGGCTCCTGAGAATGGCCTGCAAGTGAGTCACGCCTGCAAGGCCGCGGTGGAGCAAGCCTGGAACGTGGATAGAGGCACCGGGTGTCTTTCGGAAAATCTCGGAGAATGCTACGTGTGGATGTGTAAGCTGGGCCCACCAGGTGACCATTATAGAATCTATCGATATGTGTATATAAGTGTCTATAAATATATATATATATATATATTAAATGATATAGACATATCTAAGTTGCAGGGGTGAGATAGAAGCAGAGTAAATGGTGATAGCTTGAAGTACAGCACTACAGTTACAGCCAAATTGGATACATTTCAGTTGGTTTATAACCCCCTCAGTTATTGGAGGTATGTTCAACAACTTAGCTATCGTTTTTGCGGCCTCAGTACTTGGACAGCTTTATGGGACGCAGTATTCATGGGGTGATAAACAGAGTTAGAACTGAGGAGCCTCACCTTGTAGAAATTGGAGGTTTCGGACCTTAGATGGTAAAATAAACTGCCTATAACCCACTGTTTTGGATTTTCTTCGGGGTATGTGCAAGGGTATCTAAGGTCAAGTATGAATACATTGCCGAGTTTGCTTTTGCAGGAAAAATATCAGTGGGTCAGCAGATGGGGATGTGAGTTCAAGCTTGATCCTTTGTCTCTCTCCCTCTCGCTGTGTAGCTGTGCAAATTGAAAAAAAAAACTGTGGTGAATGGTGCCTTGTCTTGGTGTTAGTCAGCAGCATTTAATGGTGGAAGATCATATTCCACTACAAAGAGGTCGTGACTTTGAGACAAGCTATGATGTAGTCGCCGTCCGGCCCTTGTGAATAGACTAGACGCAGTCACACTTGTGATGCGTCAAATCCCCAGTTAAATCTGCATGTTCGAGACTTACGACATTTTGAAACCATACGTGTGGGTGTGTATGATGCTAAACTTCAAAAGTGTTTGATGGCTCAAACCCTTACCCAAGAAAACAATCAAAATATATCAAACAAATTACTCTCCGGCAACCAAGCTTGCTGGAACATCTTCCATAGTTCGATGGGTATTGTCCCATTAAAACCTCCATTTATGATCGGAATTTCCCAGCTAGCCATGTTTGATTGCTGGATGGTATCATTTATTTCAGAGGAAAGTGCAGGGTCGTCATGTTTTTGCAGGGGATGGTAAACACCATTGAAACAAACGGTTTGAAACCCAATTGAAACCATAAAAAACCTGTGGAGCCCCCACTCAAAGCCATTCCACCAAGATTAGAGCACCATCAAAACACCATCAAAAGCCATCAAAAACCCATATGGGTATGGATCAATACCTATAAGTACCATTTTTAGTGGGATGAACATCCATTTACCAGCTATTTTGGGGTTCACTAGGTACCAGGGTTTTGACCCATCCCCATATTTTTCCACCATCAAATGTCAGCATCATCTCCAACCTCTCCACCCTTCCCAGGCATTGGCTCGCCTCCTCGAGGCCTTGACCGTTCACCTCCAGGACCCCGCAACGGCTTCGAGTGCCACGGCTTCGAGTTCTTGGAGCGTCCGGAGATGCAGTTGACCACCTCCAAGGTGGAGACCGTGCCCGTGCGTTGCACCTGGGTTCACCAAGTTGGGAAGTCATGGGTTGATAAATCTTACGTAATTAATGGGTTAATAAGGTTAATCATGTTTAATACTGGTGAATCATTGATAATGATACTGAAACTGGATCTGAATTTGTTTTGTTTGTTTGTTAAAATGGGATGAACCACCAAGTGGGGGCCTCTGTTTAGGATAGCTAAGTTGGTGAACAGTAATCCAATAACTATGGTCACTGCTAATGTGGCAATGCAAAATCCCCTACAATAGGTTTATATAGATGTGAAACACATCGAACAACATGGTGGATTTCCATTGCCGTGTTTGATTACCACAAAGTTGCCATACACGATTTTTATCGATTATATGGATTGAAATAGATTATTTTAGAGCTGATTGAATATCCATGATCAACGGATTTCGTTTTTTGCCGGTTTATGTTTGGGTGATTTGATGGATGATGGCTTACAAAAACCCGGTAACCCCCACAACTTCGCAAGTTGTAAACTGGTCATCCTTGTGAAGCCGTCCTGGTCAATCGGGCTAGATCTGTAGTTTTTTTTTTCCGACGACGGTCGTGACCTCACCGTAGACGATGGTTCGGGGGAACTATCCCCAAATGATCAAATATGTATAACTGGTTGGTGGTTTGGAACAGCCGTGTCGGCCCAACACCTGCCAGGGGTGCGGCTGCCCTGGCTGATCGTTGGGTGGCTGTCCCATTCCGTTCTCGCTATGGCTTGTTTCCCCATGGACCTCCCTTCGGCTAACATTGGTGACATCTTTGACCTTGTTGGAAAAGTGTTGGTTTTTGACATTGGGCATTCTTCCCATCTTTTGCAGGTTCGAGGTGGAGATTTGAAATTCAACTACGAGGGCCTTCTGACTGGTGAGTTTCACTCTTTCACCCTATTCAATGTTCGTTTGAGCAAGCAGTTTCCTGTGCCAGTTGTTTCGGCCACAAAGGATACCATGGTTTTAGGACACCAGGTTCCAACATGGGATTCACTCCACTCAGTCATTGACCTATGCAGCGGCTTTGGGGGTCTGGCCCAGGGCTCTACAGGTGCAGGATTCGAGGTTGTGACAGCGGTTGATCAGAATGAGCACATGGTTTCACTTCACGCCAAAGCAAGTGAAGCCGTAGGCATTTGTGGGGACTTCGGATCACAAAGTGTACTCATGGACATATGGAAAGTTTCACGTGGAGCAGCTGTTATTTCTTCCGGGTTCAGTTGTCAGCCCTTTTCACGATTAGGAGATGGAAGAGGTGAGCTGGACACCAGGGCGAATTGTCTCACCAAAACTCTCAATGCTGCCATTGCACTCCATGCTTATGCGGTGATTTTGGAAAGTGTAGCCCCGGCAGCCCAAGACCAATTCGTGAAGGCTGAACTGCTCAGATTTTGCCGTAGCACTGGTTTCACTTGTTCGCAGACGGAACTCCGCCTCGACCATGTTTGGCCATGCCGCAGGCAGAGAGCTTGGTGGATTCTGACCGCCCCAGAAATCGGTGAGATCAAGCTGTCCCCATGGAAACCTTTGGATAATTTGTGGGAAACCCAGCAAATCATTCCTGAAATTCGTTTATGGGATCAAAATGATGAGCAGCAATTGAGTTTGGACCACCAAGAACTGGAAGCTTTTGGGGTGACCAACAACACACATGCCAAGCACATGCTGAATGCCAAAGGAGTGGCACCATGCGCTCTCCATGCTTGGGGATCGCAATTGCATGCTTGTCCCTGCGGCTGTCGTAAGTACGGTTTTTCTGCATGCCGATTGGAGTCCAAAGGTCTCCATGGATGTTTGGTCAGAAGTGCTTTGTGGCCTGATGGTAATACATACCTCCGGCACTTACACCCCAATGAAACTATGGCACTCAATTGCATGGACCCTGTTCTTGATTTTGGGGAGAACGTCAAGCTGACACTTTCAGCTGCTGGACAAATGGCTTGCCCTATTCAAGCACTGTGGGTGTTTAGTCATCTGGCTGCACGACTTGATGACATGCAACAAAGGCCATGTCTCACCCCTGATTTCCAGATCCAGGCATATCGCTCATGGATGCTTTTGCGATGCCGTCAGGTTTGGCCCTCGCATGATGAAGTGATTCGTGATGACAAATTGCTTTCCCTGATTGGTTTCTGGAAGGATTACAGTGACCTTTCTCTTGCTGAACTTGTGTATCCGATGCGTTGGGAGGGCAAAATCACGGGTTCAGTTAGTATTGCCTCAGTCCTTGATTTTCTCATCCGAACAAAGGAGACCATTCCAGAAACTCTCTCGGATGTCTCACAGCATGAAGATGAGCCGACCCCGTGGATGGATTGCCCAATCATCTCTGATGACCCTACGACCGTAGGGTGCATGCAAGCTGACTCGTGCACGGTTGTGATTGAGGGTACCAGTGACTCCCCTATCCGTTTTCAGCCCAAGTGTTGTGCCACTGTTTCACAGTTCTTGAATGCTCATGCCAAATTGGTTGAAACATTGGATGTTGAGGCCATTACACTGAATGGTTCCATCATTCCTTTGGAGCATGTCATGGAAGTGGGGCAGGTGATTGTGATCCGTACTCGGAAGCTACATGGATCCCAAGAGGAGATGCAGGTTGTCCATGATGTTTCACCCACGGTTGAATGGTCACAGCCAGTGCAAGATCCGATTGAAGCTTTTTCTCCCCCGCGCAAGGTCTTGAAGACTTCCAAGTTTGATGTTGGCGAATGTGGTGTCCCGCCTAGTGGACTCTTGCCTGATCAGCCATGGTTGGATGCCACACCATTTCTCCAGCTGCAAGGTGAGCAATTTTTGAAACTCTCACCACCAATGTTGGCGAATACCCAGCAATTGTGGTCAGTGAGGCACCAGTTCTTCCGAACGAATGATCGTCTCCAAATCCTGGAGGCCCAACAGCAATTTTGGGCTGACGATGAAATCCGTTTTCATTTGAATGCTTTGATTCCTGCCTTTCGTGACTATCAGCTTCAGGGTAAGTCTCCGGTGGTTCCACTTTGCGTCATTGACCCCTTGATTACGACCTCATGGGTTTCTGGCAAAGGGTTTGATTGCAGTTTTTGGGCAAAAGATCACCCTGAGATCTTTCAAGCAGGAATCCCAATCATCACTGTGGTCCTCATTGACAAACATTGGGTTCCGGTTCACATGACCCCTATTCAACAGGTGCTCCATGTCTCCACATGGGACAAAGCTGATGCTGTTCATGAAGGGCTGAACCATGTCATTCACACTCTGGCTGTTTCACTGGGATTTGAGAGCGCTCTGATTAGGCGTGAACACAGACTCTTTTTCACCTCTGAGTTATGTGGATCATTGGCCATTGCGTTTCTTCGCCATGCTTTGGTAGGCACCCTTTTGCCCACAGACAGCCATGAAGCAGAGGCAATACATGCCATGCTCAGGACAAGGTATGTTTCGGCGCTTCAGAGAAGTGACATAGTGGACCGTCCCTGGATTTGGGGTGCGGGTGATGCTCAGGAGTCGACACCACAGTCATCGGTGGTTGAAATCCCCACCGTGAACATCACCCGGGATCAAAGAATTGATCTCATCAATGAAAGGGGCACAGCCATGGCTGATGATGAAATGCGTTTCCACCTGATCAATCTTGTTGAGAAACAACCTGTTACCAATTCCTTGCTGGGGCGTTCTTTTACCTTCCTTGAGCCGTTGGTATTCAATTGTGGGAGTTCCATTGGGAAAATCATTGTGGAACAATGGTGTGCACGTAACGCTGAAGTTCACACCCAAGGGGTCAATGTGGTCACCGCGTTTGCTGTTGAGGGGCATTGGATTCCGGTTTGGTTTTCACCCAGAAGCACAGTCATGCAAGTGCACATGCTCCAGGCTGAAGGCATTGATTTCACCCAGCTTGAGGAAGTTTTTGAACTGATTACTCACAAATTGGGTTTTGAGACTTTCGTCCTTCACAAAGTGCCGGATGGCTTGCCTCCTCATACTATGTGTGGGGCCTTCACAATGTGTTTCTTGGCCCATGTTGTGATGGGTATGCCACTACCTGATGATTTAGCTGAACTGCGAACCCTCCACACAAACATGAGGGCATCATTTGTTGCTCAATTGTATGCAGTCGATGTCACGCCACGACCTGTGGTATGGGGTACGGGTAGGAAGGGCACTTGGGTTTCTTCTCTGCCTTGTTCTCCAGTTGCCGAGCAGCCAGACAGTTTTGCCAGTTCATCCGCAGAGACTCAGGTTAGGCGTGGACGTCAGCCGCTCCCTCCAGGACGTGTTTCTGACCGACAGACACTTGCGCATGACCCTCCTACTGCCAGTTCATCCGGTAGCTTGTCACATGGTAATTTCTCACAAGTATTTGGGAACCAGCACCAAGCACAGTGCAATCAGCCTGTTGTTGCACCCAGGGTTGATGTCTCTGTGCCTTTTCCCCAAAGTGTCCGTTGCCCAAGTAATGTTGGTTTTCAGGTCTTGTCCTCGTCGGTGTCTTGCCACTTGCCTGATGCTTCTGGACATACCGATATTTGCTCACAGCCAGGGGAATCCGGGCCACTCCCTATAATGCCCGTGGAACAGCATGAGGAAATTGCCAGCCTTTCGGCCCTGTCCAGGAACGTGCAGATCTCCCACCCGGGTCTTGGGGTGTCGTCAATGCCTGGGGCACCTGTTTCACTCCCTGTGAGTACTCATTGCCCAAACCATGACCATGATGTACAAGCCAAAGGTGGCCAGATTGATGATGCCTTGTCTCCTGTGTCCACACACTCAAGGGAATCCGGGCCACTCCCTATAATGCCCGATGAACATGCCCTGCACCCGGCAGAGTCACCTAGGCATGGTGATGACAGTGATGAGATGTCAGCCCAGCGCCAGGCACGACTTCTGCAAGTAACGTCCCATAGCTATGCCATGGCCGATGATGAGATGCATTTTCAGCTCCAGCATCTGATGCAGTGTCACGTCCCTGACGGTGTGCGTAGCTTCACATTTGCTCCTCCACTGTACGTTTTTCAATGGATGTTGGGGGACCCGACTGGCCTGGACGAGTGGATTCATGAAAGTTGGAAAGTCCGAGATGCTGATATGACTCATTTAATGGTTGCATTTCTGATTGAAAGCCATTGGATTCCTGTTTGGTTTTCACCCTGCCCAGCTGGCCTACAGGTCCACACACTTGCTGCCTTTGCAAGTGATGAGCCCCTGGTGGATTCGGTCTTGCACCTGTTTGCTGCCAAACTTGGGATGCCACTGCATGTGATTCACCGTGTGCCTCATGGTCTGGAGGTTGATCGCTTGTGTGGTGTGATGACCCTGAGCTTTTTTGCACATATCATGATGCGGACTGCCATGCCTCGCGCTGTTGAGGAACTGCACACTAGGTGCTGGAAGATGAAGGAAGTTTTTGCTCGTGCCCTTCAGAGTGGTCCTTTCACACAACCCACTGCCTGGGGGTGGGGATGTTCTTGGGAATGCAGGCCACTCCCTAGAATGCCTGCTTGGTGCGACGTTCTTGCACTCATTGAGGATGCTTTTGACATCCAGCACAGCGTAGGTAGGCTCAACGCCTTGCAGTGCATGCCCTTGATGCCGCAGGTCCCGTATGGTATGTCCTTTGAGGAGATGTCTGTACATGTTGCCACCTTGGCCTGTTGTGCACCAGTCCTAAGTTCTTGTGCAGTAGCTGTTGGACGATCTCAATTGGAGGCCAAGATTTCGGATTTTCTGCAAAGCCCATGTGAAGTGTTCTGTTGTGCCCTGCTGCTTGAGCACCATTGGATGCCTGTCCTTGCCTACAAAGATGGATCAGGTGCCTATGTGTTCCTGGAGAAGGATCGGTTGTTGAGCCAATTCCATGGTTGCCACACGGTCTTCATTCCTGCGACTGATTTTCCATTTTGCGGTGCTGCTACTTGGGCAGTTCTGGCCCGGGTTTGGATGGTGAGTGAGATCTTAGGGGACCTTCGTGAGCTCCGTTCTTTGTTGTTCCTGCTGGCTCCTGAACAGGTTTCACCATCAACAATGGTTGGCTTTGGACCCCATGGACACCTGTTCAAAAACTTGTGTGCTGAACTCTCCAAGCATGGCATCCCTGAACACATGATTGAGGAACGTGCACACGCTGCCATCAAGGTATTGGGAAGTGAACAGCTCCTCGCAGCCCTGAATCACCGACAACCATGGCGGCAGTTGAAAGCGCTGGGAAACAATTCGAAATTCCAGTTTGTCTTACCGAGTGAATTGGCCAAAGCCATTGAAACGCAAAAGGGCCGTCCTGTCGCCAAAGGGAAGGGAAAGGGTAAAGCCAAGCCTATTCCAACACCTGTTGACCTTGACCCTGCTAAGTTGCAAGTCTTGGAAGGTACCTTCCGTTTTCAAGACCGAGTCCTTCCTCAGTTGACCACACAGCAAATTGGTCCCCTGAGCAGCGGTGTCATTCTCATGTCTCACCAGGATGCTGAGCCGTATCTGAAGTCCGGGAAGCTTGTTTCACAGGAACCTTTGGCCTTAATTGTGCTGCATAGAGCCGATAAGCCAGTTCAGACTATGCTTCCACATGCCCTGATCTCCGTCCCCTGCCGATGCATGATTGACAGTGAGCCTGTATTGATTGACGCTGTTCTTGTTCAGGTTGGCACTGGCCTGGTTGAAAAGACTGTTGGAACTTCGTTGCTTACGGTTGACACACCCGATGTAGTGACGTTGAAGGTATTGGTATACAAGGATGAACTGCACGGGGATTGGCCTGACTTCTGTCAGTCTCCTATCAAGTGCTTGGTTGGCATGCTTCCAATGCTGAAGAGATGTTTCACCGAAAACTGTTCATGTGAAGGGTGGCACAATCCGGAAAAACTCCCCATCCGTGACCCGATCATTGATGTTTGGCGCCGGCAGTATCTCCGCCAAGGGTTCAAGCCTTGTCCGCCAGCTGAGGCTGAATTCTTCTCGGTCTGCCTGAGGATCCCAATGTGCCTCTTGGAAGTCATGTTAGGAGCAAGTGGTGTCTCGGGAGTTTACTGTGAGCCACGCACGGCCGATGGCAAGGAAGTCCTCCCGAGTTACACTGTCATCTGGACGCCAAAACACTCCCTGCAGGAGATGAGGCATATAATGCAGACCAACCCGGCGGTGATTGGCCTGGCGAGATTGGCTGACCGTCGAGGATTACGGGTCCGAAGTGCCCAGGCAAAGACCATCCATGAATTGGTCAGACCTGATACGGTGTATCTGCCCAGTGGACCAAAGGGACATTACACTGTAGGCCCGTTCCCCTATGGAGTTGATCGACAGGCAGTGGGACGTATCCTGCACAAAGCTGGATGGGAATGTCGCCCTCTTCAACCTGCAGCACCGTGTCCTGGCAAAGGAGTGATGTGGACTGTCCAATCTGCAGAGGAGCCTTCGCAAACCATCCTCATGACCACCTCCGGTGAAATCATGATTTCTAAGGTCAAGCAAGATGCAGTATCACCCTCTGCGCCGTCCCTAACCGTGGGATCTGCTGCCACTTTGGCATTGTGTGGACGACCTGCGGAAGGTAATGCCAGTGATGACCCTTGGGCTATCCATGATCCCTGGAAACGGTATCACCCCGCCAGCACTGCGGTGACGGGTCCATCGGAAGGCCTGCAACAAATTGAAGATCGCATCCAGACAGCGGTCCTCGCAAAGATTCAGCCACCCATGGAGCAGGACGACCTCCCTGATCGGGTCATGACACTTGAAGGTCAAGTGCAGCACCTGCTTGCAAAGCAGCAGGGTTTGGAGACTCAGTTTCAAGAGCATAGTAGTCACCATTCCCAGCAAATCACTGCCCTGCAAGGTCAAGTCTCTGCCCAGGCTCAGCAGCTTCATGGTCACCTCGAGAATCAAAACCAGACCATGCAGTCGCTTTTCGAACAGCAGATGCAACAGATCCGTGGCCTCTTAGCCAAACGCCCAAGGGAAGAAGGAATGGAATGACAGGGAGGCCGGGGACTTGGTTTGGTGGTGCCCCTTTGCTTTCTGGTTGCAATTGTTGGGTCCCATCTCTGGGTCCTCGGCCTTCTGTTTTGGGGTTTTTGTTGGGGTGCGGCCGTGTGCCGCCATGCATCGGTTAGATGTAAAATCAAGTTTTGGCCATACGTTGTCGGACTTATGCTGATCTGTCGTATTGGTGAAGCTGCCAATCCTGGCCCTAGCACCAAATCCAATTTTGCTATTGGTGTCTTCAATCCGTCAGGTCTCCCTGGCAAGGCACCATATCTTGTTTCACAACTGGCCCAAGGGGATATTTGGGCTGTGTCTGAGACCCATTTGAGCTCCCAGGCAATGAGTCAATTTTGTGCCAGTATGCGCTTTGCAAAGAGCCCTTACAAGTATGTGATTGGTGGGCATCCTGTCCCGGCACAGACTGATCGCACGCAGCATGCTAGCTGGCGTGGGGTTGCACTGATTTCCAAGTTTCCTTCCAGAGAAGTCCCGACACACCTTCCTGAAGATGTTCGACACTCGTCAAGGGCTTTGATCACCACCTCCCTAGTACAGGACACTTGGATTACTGGGGGCCTTGTGTATGAGGAACCTGAAAGTAGTGCTTACCCATTTCGAAAGACCAACAATGAGCGTCTCCTCCATGAGGTGGTAAACCATGTTTGTTGTCTCACCAAGGGACCCAGGTATGTTGCCGGCGACTGGAACACTGCCCAGCATGAGCTCCCAGTTTTTGCACGGCTTGAAGAGGCTGGCTTTGCTGATATTCAAGATGTAGCCAACCGCCGGTGGGGTCTCCCGCCTATGCCAACGTGCAAAGGGGTTACCAGAAAGGATTACTTGTACCTATCCCCGGAATTACAACAATTGTTGCTCTCGGTGGAAGTGTATCCTGATGTGTTCCCTGACCATGCTGTGCTCATGGGAGTGTTTCACTCAATGCGAGAGCTACTCCCGAAACAAATCTGGTTTTCACCATCCCAATTTCCATGGCCGGTTGATTGGAATGTAGATGTGCAATTTTGGCATAATGCGACTGGAACTTGTGAAGAGCGTTACCGCTCCTTATGGCGACATATAGAAGACCAGGCGGCACAAGAGGTTCCGTTTCCTGTGCCCTCCAATGCCAAGGGCCGGGCACGTACAATGACCACTGCCCCTGTTATTGCCGGTAAGGTGCCTCCTCCGAGGTGTGCCAGGAAGGGTGACATCCAGCCACAATTTGTATGTGCCTCCTTTCGGCATGCCCAATGGTTGCGTCAGACAAGAAGACTCCAGGCGTATTGTCGATTTGCCAAAAGTAATGATGTTGTTACCACCCATGGATGTGCTGTTTGGGGAGCCATTGTGAGGGCGAAAGGGTTTCACCCGACATTTTCTCAGTGGTGGGGCCAATCCACCTTGCGCACTGTTGGGGCGCCTGCTGTTTTGCCAATCATGCCTCCGCCTTTTGCTGTTGCCCAACATGTCCTGGAGTCAGTGTGCCTTGCTCTCCGGCGACTGGAACAGGAACTGCAGCAGTCCTCGAGACTTTATGCCAGGCTCAAGCGTGACAGCAACCCTAATGTGATTTTCCAGGATCTGAAGTCTCACCCTGACCAGGGGGTGCATGTTTTGCTTCAACCTTCGACTGCTAAGGTCCTTGAGGTGCGTGAAGATGATTGTTCGGTTGTCCTTGATAAACCCATGCAGTTTGACCCCTTGTTGCCTGTTGTTTGCACTGCCGTCCCCTTACCCATCATTCATGCTGAACATGATTGTGTGTGGCTTGAGAACTTGGAGGGTGTTGCGGTTGGCAGCACGGTTACACAGGTGACACGTGTTGGTACAGATGAGGACTTGTTTCACCTGTTTTTGACTGCCTGGAAAGAAATGTGGGAGCGACATACCCATGTACCACAAGAGCGCTGGAACACCATTTTGGAGTTTGCCCGCCAGCACTTGCCCAGATTGCAGTTTTCATGGCCTTCCATCACCGCTGACACCTTGCGTCACTGCATTTCCCACAAAAAGCCTTTGACCTCTGGTGGCCTAGATGGTGTTTCCCTCAGGGATCTGGAAGCCATGCCCCATGCAGCCCTTTGCAACTTTGCCGATATTTTCCAGTATGCGGAGCACACCGGCTCCTGGCCGACCCAAATTGTAGCTGGCCGTGTGGCCTGTATTGCAAAAACGCCTGTTCCCAAGCAAGCCCTGGATTTTCGCCCCATTACTGTGCTAGGCCTTCTCTACCGCTGCTGGGGGACCTTTCAGGCGAGACAGGTGATCCAAAGGTCAGATGAGTTTCTGCCTATGGGACTTTTTGGGAGCAGGCCAAACCGCTATGCGGGCCAGGTTTGGTCCCAGTTGCTTTGGTCGATTGAGCAGGCGTATGAACAGGCCATTGAGCTCTGTGGGATCATTGCTGACATACAAAAAGCTTTTAACTTTTTGCCTCGGCAGGTTGTCTTTGAGTGTTGTGCTATTGTAGGTCTCCCTTTTCCGCTGCTGCGAGCGTGGGCCGGTGCCCTCACTACCATGCCCCGTCGCTTTCAGTTGAATGGGGCGATGAGCCCCCCTGCCTACAGCAACTGCGGTTTGCCCGAGGGATGTGCCTTGTCATGTGTTGGGATGATGGTGGTTGACATGGTTTACCATGCTTGGATGACACACTTCTTCCCCATGTGTCAGCCTCTTTCGTATGTCGATGATTGGCAGGTTTTGTTGACTGATCCTGACATGTTGCAGCCAGCCTTGCTTTGTTTGGAACGTTTCACTCAGGCGATGGATCTATTACTTGACCAGAGGAAGACACACACATGGGCGGTCAGTAACCGAGGGCGGCAGTTGCTGCGTGACCAGGGTCTTGACCTTATTGTTGGGGGAAAGAACTTAGGTGCCCATGTCCAGTTCACAAGGTTGCACACTAACCGCTCCCTGATGGCACGTGTTCAAGAGGGACAGCCCTTGTGGCAACGTTTGCGCCTTTCTCCATGTGGATATCCTGCCAAAGTCCGAGCCATTCGTGTTGCCGCCTGGCCACGATGTTTGCATGGAGTGCCTGCGACGACGCTGGGCTTAGCCACTTTCCAATTGCTCCGCTCGAATGCAATGCGTGGGCTACGAGCCGAGGCTGCTGGAGCAAATCCGATGGTCCACCTCGGTCTGATAGAAAGACCTGCCACTGACCCGCACTGTTGGTCTATCTTGCAAACCCTACGTCTCACCAGGGACTGCGGCATGCATGATCGAGTCCAACAGGTTTTGAGTGCAATTGCTGGTGGTTCCGATGCTTACCCTGCCAACAGCATCACCAACACCCTTTGCACCCGCCTTCAATTCCTTGGTTGGCATATTGATAGTAAGGGGTTAGTAGTTGATCATTGGGGTAAGTTTTCACTGTTTGGTATTTCCATGCCTGAGCTCCAGTATCGGGTTGAGATGCAATGGACACATGTGGTGGCTGCTGCCACCGAGCACCGTAGCTGTTTCACCGGGCTGGAGTCCTGTGATGCCGCAGCCACGCGCCAGTGGCTCGGTACCCTTGATGGCGCTGACCAAGCATTGTTCAGAAAGGTGTTGAATGGAACCCACTTCACGCAGGATGGCAAAATGCACTGCCAGGAGACTTCGTCTGATGAGTGCCCATTTTGTGAGTGTAGTGACAGTAGATACCATTGGTTTTGGGAATGCCCTAGGTTTGAAACTATGAGAGAACACATCCCAGCGGCAGCACGCAAATGCATTTCTGAACTGCCAGAAGCGCTTACCTGTGCTGGCTGGTTCCTGCAGCCAACGACCATGCAAGAGTGGAACTCCTTTTTTGCCAACTTGTCTCCTCCGCCCTTGCCATGTTTCACTCACCAGGGTGATTTGTTTCTCTTTACTGATGGAAGCTGCCATGATCAACACAACATTAACCAGCGATTTGCAGGTTTTTCAGTTGTTTCTGCCTCATGTGAAGCGGTGCATGATTGTACTGGCAGTCAGATTTTGGACTCAGGGCATGTACCAGGTCTCTTGCAGAGTGCCTATCGTGCGGAAATTTTTGCAGTACTCAGGGCCCTTCAAATTGTCCAAAACCATGAGGGACGTGTGTTTCTTTGGTCTGACTGTGATGGGGTGGTACGACGGCTCAAGCGTTTGATTTCTGGGCATGCCATTAGCGCTAACAGTAGCCATTTTGACCTTTGGGAAGAAATCCTTAAACTTGTCAAACAACGTGATGGAACTCTGTTTGTTGCCAGGGTTTCCGCTCACCAGCATGATGATGCCGGCGATGTCTACGCTGAATGGTGCTTCCGCCATAATGGAATAGCAGACCGGCAAGCTGTTCGGGCCAACCTGACCCGAAGTGCTGAGTTTTGGATTATGTGGAAGCGCCATTGCATTGCTTGTGAGGGTATTGATTGGTTTAATGGTGTGGTTCATGAGGTTCAATTGGCTATCAGCCGGGAGGTTACACGCCAAGAAACCCCGGTTCTGGCCCAACCTTTGCATGAGCCAGCAAGCATGCGCCCGTGTCCAGACTGGGTCTCGCTGCCTCCTTTGTGCCTGCCCGCAGCAGCTGTCCGATGGTATGGGGAGTCACTTGTCAGACACATTGCGAGTTGGTTCTGGTCGGCTACATACTCAGGTGGCTATGACATGGTATGGGTGTCTCACTTTCAGCTGTATGTGGATTTCATGCTGACGACGGGTATGCCTGGACCGGTCAAGCGAGAGCGATGGTGCGATGGGCGAACTTTGTCCACTCTTTGTTTGGGCAACTATACGTTTCGCACCCGCTCGCGGTGGTTTATCAAGGTCTTGAAAGAGATTTTGAGGCACATGCAGGTTTCACTGTCTGCTGATTATGGGCGGCCGGCCTCTCAGATGGTCCTCATGCACACCGGCATTGTTGCTGTACCATGGGCCCCTGATAGGCTCCGTCAGGTCGATGAGTGGATGCTGCGCCATGGAGGCAACACTTTCCGCAGGCAGTCTGCGGCTATTGACAGCCTCCCTTGTGCTGATAGATCACCTTCGTTTCCACCACATCTTGTTTCAACCATTGGCCTCTGAACTCACCCAAGCCGGGTCACGTTCGGCATTAACGTGACGCGCGAGTCAAAATGGGAGTCAAAATGGTGGTTTGGAACATTTGAAATTATTTTTCCATATATATATATATATATATATTGGGAACTCATATTTTTCAGAGGGGTGGCTCAACCACCAACCAGAATATGTCAGCTTTGTGAATTAGCAAAAAGTTCAGCCACATAGATTTGCAAAGCACCACTTCCAAGCTGCGCGCAGGGTGAGATTCATCAGTACTCAGAAGTTGGTGGAAGCTTGGTCGGCCGGACTCCGGACAACTGGCCTGGCTGTTTCTTGGGAATTGAACAGGGAAAGCCATGAAAAGTGATAAGGATATAGTGAGAATATAACTGGATCATTAAGATGACTTGACTTATATAACTTATGTAACTTATGTAACTTATATAACCTATAAAACTTATATAACTTATATAACTTATAACTCATTATATAACTTATTTAACTTATATAACTTATAAAACTGGTTGGTGGTGTCGGCCACGTTTGTATTTTCAACCATAGAAACTGGATGATGAAATCAGGTGGTTGAAACCACCAACCAGTTGGATTGCAAATGGAATCTGGAAGTGAAGTAAGCAGTTGACGGCGGCATTTCGATGGCAAAAGTATGCAAAAGTGCCAATTCTAGTCCTAATTTTCTCGGATGAACACACTTTTTGTTGCGCAGAAACGAGCCAGCAGAAACGAGCATTTCAAATTTCAACAATGATTCGGATGCAAACCAACACAAGCCATGCACATTCAAATGGGCTTGCCTTCCCATGTTTTGTATTTGGTTTCGGGCCATCTACCAATGACACTAGAACTGGTGTCTAGTGTAGACCCAATTTGGATGAGGTCATCCTGTCATCCTGGAGTAGATAGAATGACAAAATGTCAGAAACTCCTCACTATCATGTTGTTATCTTTGTCCATTCCATATTCTTATCACTTCAGGGTGATTGTATGCATATATATATGTATGTATTACAAATGTATATATCTATTACATATGTATATAGGTTTACACCTACATGTATAAACACATTTTGTATACGCATTTATATCTTTGTAAATATACATACATATATATATATATATATATGTGGTTCATGTGTGGTTCAAGTGTTCCATTAGTTTGGACACGGAGTGGCCTTTAAGTTAGCAATTCATCAAGTAAGTTACCATCCTGTATGTCATGTCTCCCATGGTCCGCTTGATAGTGTACATGTGATAGTTTTATTCTTACTCACTTACTCATTACATTCACTTTCACTTTCACGATCATATGTTTCTTTATATGTACTGAATAATCATGTTTCCCACCAAGGATTTTACTCATTACATATAATAATTAAAAGTACACAGGTGGGTAAAATCTAAAAATCTGGGTGGGTAAAATCTATAAATCGTTTTTTTTTCCCAAAAGCAAACAGACTTCTGACTTCTCGAGAAGTCTCACCGAGGAAAGACCTACACGGTGCACGCCGTGGTGGGCAACGGCTTGGACTTGGAGCTGCCGAGGCCTTTTTCATGGTGAATGGGAGATGGTTAGTTCCCAAATTTCAGGTATTTCCTGTAGTATACCTATAATATACAGTATCTACAATATATATATATACATATACATATATATATATATGTGTGTGTGTGTGTGCGTGTCTTTTTTGTGGGGGTGGTAAATTAAATAGATGAATTTGTGACTTCACGTCGTGACCTCACTGCCATCATGGTGAATGTATAGGGGAATCATCCCCAAATGGCGGCAAGAATCAGGTTGGTAAAATAGCATATATTTTCCAGATTGATTGAGATATAGTGGGGTTCTACTAGATTCTTGACTTGTTGAAACGGGATCATTACAATCCACGATTGGAACAACTACAGACAAAACAGTAGAACCAGTTCACAACCAGGCTCTTGAGCTGCTAAGTAGCTTACAACCCCTATATACTTGGTATATACATATGATATGCACATATCTATATGTATATGATTGTATATGTGTATGTATGTATGACTCGGGATGCTCCATATATATCCATATATGGTTTGGGGAGCATGATATTCCCATAATATGCCCATCTTCCGTTCGTACCATGAATTGCATGGGATGAATACGGACCATCCCCTGCAAAATACTTAGCCCAACCTCATTTCATGAGAGATCTGACGCAAATTATTGGGTAAATTATTGGGTATACATAGAAAAGTGATCTTGGATTTAATGTGGGGGCGTATTTACCGTTTTTTTTAAAAAAATCTTTGGGATACATGGGCTTGCCCTTTGCTAATCATGGGCGTGTCAGCATAGCACCATGGTGAATTTCCCACACCTCCATCGGATTCTTGCGTAAAAACATTTTTTTTGATTTCAAACATCAAATCAGGGGCGCGAAATGGAAATCAAAAGATATCAAAAGGCTTCAGGATTGGACATGGACTTGGGTCTCTCAGAGGGATGAAGAATTGCGGATGATGTGGTGAAACAATCAAAGTCGAACCCAAGTTGTGTTTCTTGATTATTCAAGGGCTGCCGCCCCTGCCGCCGACCCCGGAAGGCCAGAGACATCGACAAAGTGACATAGTCGGTGGATTACTAAGGTCACAAGATTGACCTAGATATTCTTCAGTGCTGCTGCTGCTGCTGCTGCTGCTGCTCCTGCCCCTGCTACTCCGGTGGCAGGCTGCGACGCCTTTTCCTCCTGTTTCCTGCTGCTGCTGCTGCTGCTCCTGCTCCTGCTACTCCGGTGGCAGGCTGCGACGCCTAAAATCGAACCACTCCCAGCAGCAAATCCCCATGGCAGTGAAGGACGGAAAAG
>Ga0126342_10000636_pt1 | contig 40909 bp, 43 predicted proteins | sample Cyp1metagenome_FD_92528 | JGI IMG/M metagenome (GOLD analysis project Ga0126342, IMG submission 92528) | Coral microbial communities from Lord Howe Island, Old Settlement Bay, Australia - Cyphastrea 1 metagenome | ecosystem: Host-associated > Invertebrates > Cnidaria > Coral ...
CACATCACCAGGCTTCACAGAGCCAAATGCCTTTAGGAATCCGGCCATGGATGGTGCATGAAACCAAGTTGTAGGATGTGGAGTATCCAGTGTTACAAGTGCTGGAAACGAGTTCAATTCACAGTGTACATATATATATATATATATGTATACGTGACAAACGCACACACACACAAACACACACACACACTAGATCCCAATATCCAAAACATCACAAATCGATTGTGTGTCTCCAGTGGTGCAATGCGGTGCCAGGAATGCCCTGGCTGTGGAGTACGGACCTTGCGCTCAATGGGTTGCAATCACATGACCTGTGCACAGTGCGCCATGCACTGGTGTTGGGTATGCGGCCGCCCATGGCAACCTTGGCATTATGGCTGTACAGCAAATTCCCAAGGCTCAGCAGACTGCTCCCTGATGTGACAAAAGAGTGCAAAGCGGCGAGCCGCGCAACAATGCTGGGCAGGTAAATCACATGTTTTATGTCAGTTGGGGTCGCATGAAGAGTCGCTTTACTAAACAGATCTAAACAAAATCCAATGATTCAAAAGAGTCAAAAAGAAACCACACGTTGGTCTTCATCAGAATACCTGGTGGCATCCTTTTGAAATTGTGGTTTCATCGTGGGCACACCGTGGTACTGAAGATTCTTGATACAGAAACTAGCTGGTTTGGTGGATCTTTGGGCACATAGTGGATGCCGCGTGCCACCAGGCCAAAGCTTTCCCCATGGTTCTGGCTTGGTCCTTCAAAGTTGCTCAGTTGCAGCAGCTGTCACAACATATTGTTGAGGTGTGCCAGGTCCCGTGAACATCCATGAACTGTTTGGATCACGTCGGATCTGTCATGATTTGTTCGCTTGATTCCATCGTCCATTTGTCATGGGATGGTCCCCAATGACTTTCCCATTTTTCAAACTTGGGAATAGGAACCGAAGATTCAATCCGTCCGTTGTTCCAACTTGAATGTTTCTTTCTCGAAAGCCTAAGCATCCCAGGGCCTCTTGAGGTAGGCCATGAGACTCGACTCTCCAAGCTCCCAGCGTGCCACAACTGTCCCAACTTAGGATGTGGTCCAACAATTCTTATCCTGGACTGACCAGGCATGGGGCGGCATGGGGCGGCATGGGGCTGTCGTGCCATTCCCCTGCATCCGATGTATCTCAGCTTGTGCAGGTCCTGTGGGATGAAATCCTGACAAGCATCGTCTTGGTTGCTCGGCTGTAGTAAGAACCATCCTCAGCCATCATAGGGGCCAAAATCCAGGACATATGTTTTTTTTTTCTGATTTGTTTATGGATTATTTCTGATTCAAAACAGCGCCTATGAAAAGAATATGAAACAAATCTGAAAAGAATCTGAACCAACTATGAAAAAATCCGAGAAACACCTGAATATATATATATATATGTTGAACATTCTTGAACAGTTTCCGAGCATTTTCTGATTTTGGAGAAAAACGTTACTTTTGAGGAAACAGTTACAAAATTGGCAAACTCGTTTTTCCCTAGAAATCTTGGGAAGCAGCCCCAGCAGCCTTGACTGAAATCAACAAATCCTTGGAAATACTAATGAATTTCCGAAAAAACATGTTTTTATTCTGAAAAAAAAAACTGGTCTGAGAAAAAAAATAACAAACATTTGACTTTGGAGACACACATAATTTTTACCCACATTTTGGCAAGGAAAAGGTGGACAAAAACGATGAACAATTGGTAACATTGCTCTTTCCCTGGAAATCTTGGGAAGCAGCGCAGCCTTAAAGTCAACAATTCTCTGTAAATACCAGGGAAATTCTGAAAAAAAATGCTTCTGATTTTGTCTCAAAAAATATGCAGGCGTTTTAAAAATACAGTATGAGTTTGGAGAAAAAACGTCACTTTTGCCACATTTTGGCAAGGCCAGTTCCCTGTAAATACCAATTCCTGAACCAATTCTAAACAACTGATTTTTGTGAAAAAACACTTGTGAGAAAAAAACAGTTTTCCACATTTTTAAACACTGCAACGCAGCAAGAAAACACGATCGTGATATCACATTGCAGGGTGCATCCAAGTCATCAGGTAGGGATCCAGAAATATTTCAGACCCAGATTGAAACCAATATTTAGGCGTCAGAAAAACACATAGATCAGACATTAGTTATTTCTGGATTCCTTCACTTCAGGTGGGATTTCACTACTGTACTCTTTAAAGGATGGTGTATGGAAAGGTTCCAACCTGGAGAATGGGTCGCCCAAGCGAATTATGGCCAGTGGCATTGTGCATGTGGCGAATGGATCCCGGACACGATATTGTTCTATGGGACATTGAATCCCCGAGGCAGTAGATGTGGGCCAATGGGTGTATTTCCAATGATCTCATGAAAATCTCGTGGGTCCAATCTCCCAAAATCTCTGATTAGTGAAGCCATTGACAGGATTGGTTCCTCCACTGAAGCTCATTCGCATCTTCCCTTTTGATGTGGTCTTCAATCACAAGAGTGACGCACACACACATACAAGTAAGGAAACAAACAAGCCAGAAAACAAACAAACTCACTAACACCAGGCCTTCATTGGAACCACCCCAGCGCTGCGCTGCCAAGATTGTGGTAGTGTGTGCATTGACGCATTACAAGCCTATCGCGGATGCAAAGAGTGCTCTTGCAAATGGCCCCTCCGGCAGCAAGTGGCGAAGTTGAAGTTCCGTTGCAGATCCCATTTCGTGACACGGTACCATTTTTGTTTTTTATTCTGTTTCTGCCTTTGGAAGTCCCAATGATCTTAAAAAACAAGGTTGAAATAACATCCCGCAGCCCTAGCTGAGCCGTAGGGATGGCGACAGAGCGAGAGAGAGAGAGAGAGAGAGAGAGGGAGAGAGAAATGGCATGAACGAATTGACTCAAGGCCAAAACACACATGATACTGTAGCTGTGTGTGGCTGTTTTTTTTTTGGTGGGGGGGGGCGGTTCATGAACATACCATGGGCGTTGACCGAACATACCATGGGACGGGACCGATGAAACGGAAGGAAAAGACCCCCGATGCCCGTTGGGTCACTATTTGTCCTACTTGCGCTATTATGGTACCCTCTGGTAAACTAACATAGCCATGGAAAATCACCATTTTTAATGGGAAAATCCACTATTAATGGCCATTTTCAATAGCTACGTTAAATTACCAGAGGGTAATTTGGGTCTCTGCATGTCTCTGTGTAAAGGTATGCCAAGTCCGGGTGATTTTGTGATATGAATGTGGGACAATATAGGGATGTAGAACACCTATGATTGGCCATGAAGCAATTATGTTTGTGGCATGCCGTCCTTGGTCATAGGAAAGGGTCCTTTTAGGCATTTGAAGATCCAACTCACCAGGCCGGAACACCCTGAAGAACCGTTACTTGTGCCTTGGGTTCGATATGATTTGATGCTGAATGCACTGACTGCAATGACATGAAGATTGCGTGAAATGCGTAGCAAATACATAGAACACCCCCAAAGAAAAGATAAGGAATGATATCAGAATTCGTTGTCATAATTATCCTTGTACTGATTGCACTGGTATAATATTGATGAAATAAAAGTGTCGACATTTTTTTTGGACTACAGTCACCAGGTACCTGGGCCACCAGGGCCACCAGGGCCACGTGGGCCCCTTGCCATGACGCTCAGGGCATTGCCGTACAACATGATGTTGGGAGTTGGATGGTGCATCAATGCAGTGGCAGCTGGGCATTGGAAGATGAGGGTTTTTGGGATGGTGAAGCGGTGAAACTTTGAGTTGGATATTCCAGATCAGGAAATGTTAGATCTGATTTTTGGGATACCATATTGACTACTTGGATACGTCTACATTAGATATCAATGGATATCAAACATTTTGTGATTTCTTAGATTTTGCATGATGCCCATCCAGCAGCCACTGAGGCATCCTTTCTGGTGAAGAGGTTGAACGAATATGCATGGCCACCGGGCTAATTTTTTTTACGGGGGCGCTGGAATTTTTGCGTGACATTTTGACATTGGAGGTAAATACGTTTTATATGGTCCTATATAAGCTCAATCCTCGATTTAAAGAAAAGATCATGCAGTTGCGCTTCAACATGTTTCTAGCTTACCTATGCTAGCACAGAGAGAGAGAGAGAGAAGAAGAAGAAGAAGAAGAAGAAAAAGAACAAATATCAACTATGTAGAGCTGTTTGTGATTTCTTTTCGGCCAGGTTTTTTTGACACCCTGGTCCCTCACAGCTTGTCACCAAGGCCAGATTTGCCTGTGGCTGCCCGATCTGTCCTGCAGGTGAACCATGGTGGACCCCATGGTTGCTTCAGTCCCAGGTTGAAGGGAACCTCTAGATTTGGGGGTAACGAAACCATGATTTTATATGATTTTATGACCATTTATTTGCAGAACAACTAGATTTGGGGGTCAGGAAACATTATATAAAATTATATAGTTTCCCACAATTTCCCGCCGCAGTTGGTGTTCCAGCTCACCTACTTCGGCATCATGTCCATTTGCGTTTTGAGGCAGGGTACATGGCACAACCGGGGGCGGTTGGGGAATAAATAGAAGAGAAAAGGAGCTAAGAATTTCCCAACCACATGATAATCTCTTAGTGTGGTTTTGTTGACGGTGGTCCTGTGATTGTTTTTTCTGGCTGTTTTTTTCGCAGGCTATTTCAAAAAGGTGGACGACAGTGCTAACCCGCCACGAATCACACTGAGGTTAGATGCATATTACCATTTGAAGAAGCGAGAACAAGAACTCTGGGAGAAACTTGGCAGGGCTGAGGTCCAGCCGTGCGGCACATGTAGAAGGTCAGGCCCTTCAGGGCACCAGTTGGTTTTGGATGTTTGAGTTGGTCCGGGGAGTAAAATGGATGGTACTGGCGCCAAGCACCATAAAATGTTGTTTTTTGATTTTAATTCATCAATTTGGTGAGGAAAATGATGATGAACCCTAAAATTTTTGGAGGGACAGCCGTGGCTAAGGGAGCAAGATCTGACAGATGTCACGGATATTGAAATTCGCCGCTTTGAAGTGGCCGCTTGGCTGAGAAAGCTGGGACACGCATGGAAATGTGGCAACAGGACTTCGTTAGTGAGTTTACGTGTTGATGTTCTTGCTGATGGGTTGTTCAAATTTGTACATCACTTTTAGTTTGAATACGTTTCAACTATATAATATATATATATATACATATATATATGTGTGTGTGTTTTCTGTTTTGCAAGATGGGGCCATGTGTCTATAATAGTTTTGTTGTGGGAACAACGCCTTCCCAATCGTATGCGGTCATGTATGTAATTACTCATGTTCGTGCATAGATGTACAGATGCACGCATGTATAAGTTTATTGCATATATGTATATTGCATCACGGAGATGGCGATGGAGGGAGAGAGAGAGACAGAGAGAGAGAGAGAGAGAGAACGAGATGTATATATATATAATACTATATATATATATATGTATTGCATCATGCATAGTGTGCAGTCTGGGCCAGAGAATTGTTTGAGGAATTCGAAGTTCTTGCAGAAATATAGCGTTCAATCCTTCTCATTTAGCCCTCTGAAACTGTGCTTTTCGTGGTTCCCATCTTCTCCCACGGGCTGCGTTGATTGGTTCAGGAACTGGTGGCGAATAATCTGGGAGATACCTTGACCCACGCCTTGGCCTTCGTTTACGGCTGGGGGGTTAGCGACCTCCTGAAGTGGGGCGACCCAGACTTCCCAGACCCCGAAGATGCGGAGGTCAGCGGGAGCTTGGAAGATGAATCGAAACTAGAACCAGCAAAAAGTGACTGACATTGTTCCATTTCGAAATCCTTGGTAGCCAATGGATGCCAATGGCTTGATCCATGAAAAATACTTCACTTGTTTGTCACGAGCTTTTAGAGGTCATGGGGAGGTTTCGGGCAACCGGTGCTGGACTGCTGGCTGGGATGAGTGCTGAAATTAGAAAGGTGTTTGATAGCTTGATTGTTTGATTTTACGTTTTTTGGATAGATCAATTGATGCAGCTGAGTCGGCTGTTTTTAGAGAGCAGTATATGTGGCATATTGTGGCATGAAAGATTTGCAATGTGATACAACTACGTGTACTTCCCAACTTTCGCCATAAAAGGGCGAGCCAACTGGCGGCCAACCATGGCATACCATGGCCCAACACAGCGGAACCCGCCCTGGGGCCCTGGGGGTCACCCATCATGTGCTCAGTGTCCTGTACTATGCCTTCTTCATGGGTCTCTCACCTGCAGCTGAAGGGTCGAAGGGTCCGGATGGTTGATCCAGAAAGATGATGGTCATAGCATGTCATAGCTGGTTTCCAGGAAGTTTTTTTTTAAGACGTATGATATAACGTATGTAACTGTATGTATCTACATAATTCTATAATATTCTATATTAATGCATATAGACTAGATTTTTAGTTTGGCCCTCAAGAGCGTTGGTTAATGCAAGTGTTGTGTTCTGGATTCGGAGAGTTTGGAAAACATCGAGGGATCCAACCCACGAATTTGGCAACAGAAAGATCACCATGCCTTCAACACCTGCATTTGGATGGCTCTTGGATACTTTTGAGCTGCCAGTGAAGATGCCAAATGGATCTAAATCTAAACCATCCATAATATTTCATATGATTTTATTGAGTCGTGATGTATAACGATGATTAACGATTCATAATGATTCATAATGATGCATGATGGTGTGCAATCATTGCTGCACCATTCCCCCCAAGTTTCATCATCATTCAGCTTGCTGTCAGCTCCAGCCAGGCTGCTCAAGCTACTCGAAGTGCCTTGGATCGCGCCCCCGTGAGGCTGGAATCCCCCAACAATATGTGTCTTTTTGGGAAAACATGTCGAAACAAATGGGCCCAATTGACGTAAAGAATTTGTGATCCAGAGCTGGGACCCGACGAACACGACCATTGGACCATGCTGTGGTCTCTTTCTTGACACCTTGGAACATCTTGAAATCAGGTCCAAAATAATTCATTCCTCCAGGAGGACGCGTGGTATGCGTAAAATCGATACAACGATTATTGATAGTATTGTCACGAAAGGTAGCGACTGATTTTTATTATGCCTCATCCTCATCCTCCTCCACCTCCATCTCCACCTCCACCTCCACCTTCTCGTCCTCGTCCTCGTCCTCACCATCATCATCATCAACAACAACATCATCATCATCATCATCATGTTATGATCATCATGATCATCATGATCATCATGATCATCATGATCATCATGATCATCATGATCATCATGATCATCATGATCCTGATCCTCATCCTGATTCTGATTCTGATCCTTATCCTTGCGGTCATCACCATCATCACCGCCATCAGCACCACCAGCATCACTATTATCCTCGTCTCTGCCTCAGACTCTGTAATTTGTTTCTGATCCAAATCAGCACATGTTTTTGAGAAAACTCTGAGGGTCGATCCATCACAACTAAATGCCTGTCATATCCTTTTGCTCACCCAGCTTGCTTTCACGTCTATGAAAATGACCTTTCAAATCTCCCAAGCTTCATAGACATGTGTTGTTGTGGTCCTTTGCAAAGAATGGCCAGCTGTCTTTTTCGGTGTTCAAAAGACCCGAAATAGAAGACGTATTGGTATATACCATAAATATGTTTCACTGCCTGTTTGGCATTCATTTCACCTGCTGTCATCCTCAACCTGTGGCTATCAGTAGCTGCTACTGGTATGTCTTTGCCATGTTTTTTGGCTCCGAGGTGTCCATATCAACAGGTTTGGTACTATGGCATCATTGTCACCGTAGTTCTAGGACTCTGTGGCCGCAGTTAAAAAGTGAGATTTCTGAGGGTTTCATGGTGGACTGAGGCAAGTTAAGGTGGGAACCCAATAGTAAAACTCCAACTATATGTATATATATACATATATGCTGATATGCTGTATATGTTTGGTTTATATCTCGTATTGATGGTAATTATCCTTGGGGAGGCTTTATTGGTATTTATCGTAGGGGTTGCCCACAAATTCACAATGTTCTTGTCAAACGGAAGCGACTGCAGCGCGGTTTTTTTACTGCAGTCCCAGGATTCAGGATCAGAAGGCCATGGAGAGTGAGTGCAGTTTCTTGTGTTGCCCAGGATGGTACATCAAGACGTTAAGCCGCTTGGCAGAAGAGATTTTTCCCGTTCTGGGTTCAAACGTGATACGTTTGATCATGTTTGTATACACTTGGTCAGATTTTGGAGTATTTTCAAGTAATTACGTGTTTCATAATTAGCGTTTGACTGCAGAAAATATATAACCTTATCCGAAGAGAAGAGAATGGTCAGGTTGCAACTTTCCCCAATAGAGGTACTGCTTCCCACCTTGATTTGATGACAAAGGTTTGCTGGTTGGTGGTTTGGAACATGTTTATACATTTTTGTTCTCCATATATTGGGAATGTCATCATCCCAACTGTTACTCACTCCATCATTTTTCAGAGGGGTAGGGCTCAACCACCAAGCAGTTTGTCATGGTTGGTTTGAAACTGCACCCCCAAGCACCCATGGATCCATATGGATCCAATGGATCCGATGTGATTCCAGGCTTGCAGGAGTACCGGTCCCTGGCGAGCAAGTCCTACCGCAGCTTCATGATCACTGCGCCTCCGGTTGCAGCGCTCGGGGGGTCACTGCACATTTCTTTGCTATTGAATTTGCTGCGGTATGGAGTTCCATACCGCCCGGTTTCTTAACCTCTTGTTATTCCAAAGAGTGGTTTAAGGGAAGCTTTCACAGGATGCATCCACAAAATCAACTTTTACATGGCTATGGATCAATACCTATACATACCATTTTTAGTGGGATGAACATCCATTTACCAGCTATTTTGATGTTCACCAGGGGTACAAGGTTTTGACACACTGCCACATGGTAAACATCACGTTCTTCATGGTTTTTCTAGCCATTTTCCATCATGTGTCCCCGGTCAGGCGATGTCTTTGACGGTGGGCTGGGCCTGGATGAATGTGTGCCAAGTGACCACGGATTCCTTCGTGGACGCCTGGAATTCGGTGCGCGATATTTCTGAGTTCCGAACGGAAACACCGGACGCTGGTGAATAACGACGGGAGGGATCATCCATGGTAAATATATATGTTATAATATGGGATATGAACTGATGGATTAATGATGAATAGTCCATTATTGTTTTTTTTCACCATTCAACTGATGGATATTTAATGGCGAATATATATATATATAATAATGTATATTAAGTGTTTTTGTTTTTTTAATATATATATATATATAATCGTTAATAATGTATATTAAGTGGTTGACAATGGTTAACGATAGTGATTCGTAATAGCGGCGAATAATGGTTCATGATGTGGTAAAGCTGGTCCCAATATTGAATCTATGGCATGGTTTATGCGGTCTGCTTCTGATAAAATTGGGGCTGGTTTACTATTGGGTTTACCACACTACATAGTTTAGTAAGGGAATCATGGGTTATTTCGGATGATTTTCTACAATTCACTGTGGCTCCCTGATGGTCTTAGAGATTTTGGATATTAGTCAACCAATTTGGGCCCCCAAAATGCCAAAATCCTTGAAATTCAATCCAAATCTAGCAAAGCTGGTCATTTTAAGTCATTGAACCCTGCTGCTTGCAATAATACCCAGTTGTTGTTGCTTCTGTTGCTGTTTCTGTTGTTGTTGTTGTTGTCGTTGTTGTTGTTGTTGTTGTTGTTGTTGTTATATATGTGTTTATTGTTGTTGTGGCCCTTATCAACTGCACAGATGCGGGTCAATAGCGCGCTAAAATTTGCTTCGACAGGTTCGATTCAGCATTTGGACGAAGCCTTTGTGCTATCTTTTTATGTCTGTTTTTGTCTACATTCTGATGCTCGGCTGGATGCTGCATAGAAGCCACTGGTGACAGGTGCAAGGCACACAGAGGCACATCATGAGTGGTGAGACGTTTATTCATGCACACACACACATATATATATATACACATGTATGTATGCTAGATTGCTAGCAATGTGTGTGTGCCAAAATCTCTTACAGTTTTTCTTTTCGCCTTGTTGACTTGACGGGGTCTATATAAGTCTAGGAGGCAAAGGGACATTCGGTTGAACAACGAAAACATCCTGGCAATCAGCATTCTCAAATAACAACGTAAAGTGCCATGGACAAGCTTCCATCTCTTGCACATGCAAGGATGGTGGAAATCTACTACCAGATCTTGGATGAACCTTGGCCACTGCAAAAGCTTGGTTGGATTTGGTTGGAGCTTGGTGGGGGATGCTTTTGCAGTCAAAACGCAACTATAGTATTTACTTTGATGTCTTTTCCATATGTTTTTCCAGTCAGTGTTTATCGTCTTATTTGGTATGAGTCACTTGAAACTCTCACATAAATTATCATAAGTTCCAAGATCTTCCTAACTGTCCTAACTTTGATGTCCCCTTCCCCTCCTTTTTTCCGAACGCCGTGTCCGGCGTTCGCCAAGGAGTTGAGGTATATCAAACGCGAGAGGGACGAGTTTCATGAGGCCTACCCCACGGTGCCCGATTCCGGAAGCCGCGTGGGCTCCTTCGGGATTGGCTTATCAAGCGCCTTGCATTATGGGACCGCCGGACGGGAGGACCTCCAAGCATTATGGCATCATTATGGGTTCCTCTGGTTGGTTAAGCAGGATAATATGATATAATATGAACTTATTTTTTGGTGCCTGCTAAGGATCAGTCATTATCCTCGTTTTGAACTACGTTACTTCCCCGGAAAAGAATAAAACACGTGGGTGTTGATGTTGCGGGCATACGGGTATCCAACTGACACAGAATCAGCGGCACAACTTGACATGGCTGGGCACCGGCCCAGCCATTGAATCGACAGCGAAGTGACGTAGGCAAGGCAAAGGTACTTCTCTGAACTGGATTGAACCATAATTAAATGTGCGTTTACATGATCTTTATAATGCCAACACCGGATTAATAACCCCCCCCACCAGGTAGGTAGGGGGGTACCTTCTGGCTAGTTTTCTTGACCACCCCTTAATAATAAGCAACTCTGAACCATGAAATTTTGGATATGGCTTACGTCAATTGGCTGAAAGCTATAGGGGACATTGGGAATGAATAGGCAAATCCAAAGAAAAAACATTAGGGACATGGTGGTTGATTAATCAGGTGCAAACCTGATTATTATTAATGGGGGACATGGGCTCATGGGGGGTACCCTTTGGGAGCTATCCAAACTGATGATTGTTATAAATAATTGAATTAGAAATCGATCATTTGGGGAATAGTTGTTTTTTGAAATTTTCAATGATCAACTTAAACCTTATTAAGTATAACAATGATGATAAAAACAAGGTAAAAAAAACAATTGGAAATAAATAGAATTGGAAATACAAATTGTTGGATAAAAACATGAATTTCAGCACTGGTGGTTGATTAATCGGGGGTAGGCCAAACGGTTTATTAATCAGGGGGGACCACCTGTTTTTAAATTACCAATTTGTTTTTGGGCAGTGGTGGTTGATTAATCGGGGGGGATTATTAATCCTCACTTGACATTATTTTCTAGACATTTATAGATGTTACTGTATATGTTACACTGAAAATGATAAAGCCTGAGATTGCAGCAGAGGCCCGGCAGAGTTTTTCGCGCTTTGTCCCAGGTGAGGCAACTCTGCAAAGGGATCCTGAAGTTCCAAATGATCAGAACAGTCCCCCGGCGAAAACCGTGGCATGGGCGTCTGATTCCCTTCGAAAACGTCAAAGAAGAAAAGATAAGTGGGTCTTACATGGGGAATATCGATAGATAGATAGATTAGACTAGATTAGAATTAGATTAGATAGATCGATAGATAGAAAGATTAGATAGGATAATATTTGATAGGATAAGATTTGATAGGATAAGATTAGATAGGGTAAGATTAGATAGATAGATAGGATAAGATTATCTAGATAGGATAAGATTATATAGATAGGATAAGATTAGATAGATAGGATAAGATTATCTAGATAGGATAAGATTATATAGATAGGATAAGATTAGATAGATAGGATAAGATTAGATAGATAGGATAAGATTAGATAGATAGGATAAGATTAGATAGATAGGATAAGATTAGATGGATCGGATCGGATAAGATTAGATAGAAAGGATAAGATTAGATGGATAGGATAAGATTAGATAGATTGGATAGGATAGGATAGGATAGGATAGCATAGCATAGGATAGGATAGATAGATAGATAGATACACAATACCTCAAAATAGCATAATGATACAATAACATAGGGACAGCCATGTAGCAGTGGCTTGGTTGAAGGGAAAATCTCAACCGGAAACCATGGGTTTTCTCCATGGAAAAAATCTGTTTCAAACCATCAGATGTCAAATCTGATGGTTTTCCGCCGGCAGGCCCAAAGCCTCCTGAGAGCATCTAGCGCAGGCACCGTGGCAGTGGGTGATTTGAATCACCAAGGGGGGTCCTAAATAGATCGAAATGAGCCCAGTTTTGGGGGAGCAGTCTTGGACCTTTTAGTTTAGTTTTGAAATTTGTTTCTGAATGGTTCTTTTTGCTTTGTTCTGTTTGCATTTTTTTGATGTTTGTTTGTTGGCTTGGTTCTTCTTGATTATTTATTTCGAACCTTTCTTTTTTTTGTTGTGTGTGTGTTTTTTCGGGTTTGCAGGGTTGATGATGGTCCAATGGTTGATGGTTCTTTCTGATCCATTCATCTCAAGGTTGCATGTGGCCAGGGATATGAACAGATCAGTCAGATTCTCATCCCCTTTTGCCCTTCATCGGGTTCGAGCCTAGGATTGTTGTGCGTATGTCTAGTGTACCTAGGATTGCTGTGTTTTAGAAGCCCTTGGATCCTTTAGTGCACAGGCTGTTATATTCAAATATTATATATAGACAGTCCTTGAGCTGCATAGTTCAATCTTTGTGGATTTTCGGAAGCAGGCCTAAAAATCAAGGGCTAAGAGTGATGGATTCAATGCCACAGTTTTGGTGTCAAAAAGTTGGTCTTTCGCGTCTTTTCTGCGTTTTTTTTTACGTCGTTTTTGGTCGTTCACATCGTTCACTACTTTTCGGTTCAATGCAGCCCTTGGATGTCCAGGTATATGTATATACTATACACTATAAAAATATTGCATATGATATTATGGAAGTCATACATATTTGAAATGCGTAATACGTATGCAAGGTGTATGTTTAAGATTCTATAACTATAGCTACATGCGTTTGCACGCACATTGATTCATAGCACTTTCCCATTGCACAAGGGACATGTGCCTCATGTGCCCCAGGCCGCGGCGAAGTATCGCGGCAAGTTTCACAGCGTGATCTGACGAAGAATGTCTTCCGTATAGCGGGGGAGCCACCAAGGGCTTGGACGATAGTAAACACCATCCCCTGTATTTATTACCCACAAATGGCTGGTAAAAAATCCATGTAAAACACCAAACCTCAAATGACTCAAATGGTAGGTTTATGGCATTGGGCCCCATTGAACATCATTGAACATCAGATGAAATCCACAGAACTGCCCACAGACAGAGCTTGATGGTCATGCTTCAGATGGGCAGCACGGTGGTTGAAATAGGTGGTTGGGGCACCACAAACGTTCAATCGACCCACTAGATCCGTTTCACACAGATATCTGGTTGACTCCACCAACTGGCATTCCAAGGGTCCGACCTGTGAATTTCGCAACTTGTCCCAGAGTGGCTCCTGCGATCCTTCTGCGCTGTCGTTCTTTCTAATGTAGCGGCCAGAGGAAAGGGTTAAACATGAAACATGGTGAAACATGGTGAAACATGGTGAAACGTGGTGAAACATGGTGAAACATGGTGAAACATGGTGAAACATGAAATCATGTTCCCGCATGTTTCCTTCACACTTGACACGTTTCATTTCATCTCCAAGGCCGGGACACAGCACGATGTATTCAATACACTGAGATCACAAGGCTTTCCCAGTGTCACAGTCCAGAGATGTTCATCAATTATTTTTGTTCTACGTTCTGTTGTTTGTTGTTTTGCCACGTTGCCAAGCCTTACTTTTTTATTGATTTTATTGTATTGATTTGCGTCTAGGCCCGCAGTTCAGTCCGGTATGTTGAGCGATTGCCACAGTTAGTTAGCGTAAGGTCCCACAATCATTAACGATTTGTTTACACTGACTCGCGGCTAAAGCGTTCTCATTGGTTTTTGCATGCTTTTGCTGGTTAAAGATTGCCGAGAGGAGATGGTTTGAATATGTTTGAATAATACCTTACTGTCATCAACGATGGTGGACTCATTTTATCACAGACATGGTTGCGGTGGGCGGAACATGGAGGGAACTATGCAGGAACCCATGAGTTTTGGAGTTGTTCCCAAGCAACTTCCCCCCTCGCTAGAGAGCGACCTTTCAGATAATGGCAGCCAGGACTTGCAGAAGAGTCTGGCAATGGCAAGGCCCATGTGCCAGCGATAGCTCCAAGAAATTGCAGATATTTGATGGGATCATAGACTGATACAATATTACCCATAGGATCCATGTATGCCATATATGGTAACATTTACCATCAATATACCCCCAACGTTAGCATATATAGCATACATGGATCCTATGGGTTATACAATACGTTTCTATCTTTTGGATTCTTTTGGGGGGTTGCTATATCTCACTGATCTGAAGTTGCAAACGATTGGAAGCCATTGACCAAGCGGAACCACACTCATCACAAGATCGTTTGTTTTCTCCTAGTGCCACAGGGCCTGGCACGTTTGATCACTGCCCTCACTGGCGTGCTGCCAGCAGGTTGACGTGACCATTGGCACAGGTGCAGATAGGGCTGGGCGAATGTTGCAATCATTCAGTAAAAGGATAGTTCACCTCCACCCAGCCTTTTAAGGATCAAAACGGGAATTGAATGGGTCTGTTCTTTGCCCCAACGAAGAAAAGCAAGGCTTGGGTCTGTGAGGTGTATCCCATGGTAATCCACCGATATCCATCGATATCCATCGTATCCTTCAATGTTTCCCGACTGATTATGGGACCCAAAATGGAGCCTCCCCAATGAAACGGGCCAGGGATTTATTCAGGGCCTACCCTACAGTCAACCAACATAGTAACATAGTAACACACACACACCCACACACACACATATATATATATATTTATTTATATAGCATATATATATATATTTATATAGCATATATATATATATATATTATATTTACACATATATATATGTATATACACAGAATCCAGAACATCCACCACATATTTATCCTGGAGAAATCATGGGATGTCCATCGGTGAAATTCGACGTGTTGACTTGATCCTGAGGCTTTCTGCCTCGCATCGACAAGGGCAACGGTTGTATCAGCCACTTGGCTGTGGTGTGGTGTCAAAGTTAGGCATCCATAAATGGATCAAAATGGGATGGTCTACCAAACCAGCCCGTGTTTTTTTTTGAGTCTGAATGTTGAACCCATACCCTAGTGATTTTGTGAATTCAATTGCATAGTCAAGGCTGATAGTGACTGGGAGTGGTTCGTCATCATGGCGCAGCACAAAATGTGAACACATGTGAACACATAAACATCATAAACACATCATAGAAACCCGCAATCATGGGATATGTATGGCTATTGGTTATAAATATCTCCGGTGCTTGGTGGTGGCTGCCTCTGTTCAAAAAATCCATCGGACCGCGTTCGTGGACTTTTAGGAGACCTGCTGGATGGTTGATTTCATGGAGAAATCCCAATCTAAAACGGATAAAAACAAGGGGTACCCTTTGGTAAACTGACATAACTATGGAAACTCACAATTTTTAATTAATGGGTAGATCAAGTATTTCTATGGCCATGTTCAATAGCTATGTTAAATTACCAGAGGTTACCACTGTAGCACCATGACTTAGGACATCTTAGAACACCTCCATATCCAAGCTCTTTGGTACCCTCGATCCAACATGGCTGGTAGCAGCCTTGCTGAGGTGCTGCAGGCGAAGTGCGAGGCAAGCAAGAATCTATGCAAGACGCCCCAACAATGAGCATGTTTGAGTATGTTTGAGTTAACGAGTCTACGAACAAGTACATTGACTCCTCAAAACATATACCATCCCCCAAGCATTTCCAAACTAACATAGACCATCATAGACCCTGAGAATCACCTACTTCTAGCGGAAGTTAGTCTTGCACCCTCCCCATTTTATGGCAGGGTCTATGTTAGTTAGTTGGGGAGGGTGCTGGAAGGTAAGCCCTTCCAAGGCACTGATAGGTGCTTCAGCCCGACCCGCCCGACCGCTCGACTCCCGCCGAAAGTCGCAGGATGGATGGTGTCTGACTGGCGGCAGAAGGTGCCATGGTATCCGTGCAAGACACCAAGTTATACTATAAGTCATTGACTTCTGAATGGAGTGCAGGATTTGCGATTCCTCTCATGTTGTCTTGGGTGATTTTTTGGTATGTTTTGTTTTTTCTTGAAGAGCTTGTGACAAGTAAAGCTAGGAGAGCTTCTAAGCACTTTGGTGCATGCTGGTCCATGCTTTAGTTTGCGGATATCGGATATGCAATGTGCTAATGTCCAAAGTCCACAGTTTGATGAGCACTTGTGTTTGGAACCAGGTAGGCCTTCTTTCACCAACCCACCTTATACACAGTTGACCCCTCAACCGTTCACCCAGCTTGCGCAGGCTGCTGCATGAGCATCACAGAATAGTTCTGTGGATATCTGATCTTAGATGGCCTGGGTCTGAAACAACAAGGCGTCGAGAGTTTGTGTAAAATTTCACCCTGCCAGATGAGCTTCAAATTGTCCCAGCTGCAAACCAACACATGTGGGTTTGTCTGAAAATATGTTAATTACCCCAAATTAGGTATTTGGTTTTATAATTTACATATATACATATATATATATAGGATTTTTAATTCAGTGTTTGGGCATACTATTCCATTTTTCAACCAACCCATCTGGGCTGTGACATGTTTTGCCACAGTGTTTCCGGCCGTGAAGTCATCTATGCATCCTTCTTGTAGCTGGACTAGCTTCAGCTACACTCATTTGCCGGAGGCCCAGAAAAAAAAAGTTGATGATAATTGGTATATTTGGGTCAAACCCTGTAAAAACCACCCATAATCACCACGTTCATTTGTGTCTTGGTAATGTCTTGGCTTGTTTTGATATGCAATGAGTTTCTGCTATTGCTGCGAGTCAGTTTCAGAATAACTTGGTGACCGGGTCTTTGGTCACTCCCGGCAATGATTTGCCGCCGCCCGGGCACTCTTTAAGAGACTTGTCCGGGATCTTATCTCGACATGCAGATTCATGTCGCATAGAAGTGCCAGCTCCAGCCCTCAGCACCTGTTGAGATCACGTAGTTTGCAGATGCTGCACATACCCTCTGGTAAACGTTTACATAACTATGGAAAATCACCATGTTTAATGGGAAAACTCACTATAAATGGTCATTTTCAATAGCTATGTTAAATTACCAGAGGGTATAATTTGAGCATCCATCATCATCCATGGTCGATCATCCCGTGCACTGATCCTCAGCCATAAAAAGTGCTGGAAAAATCCGGCGAGATCGCAGGTGTTGGGAACAGATTGCTGGTGGGACAACCGTCTAACCAGACTGGAGGAAACTCCGAAGTACCGCAACGAATGGAGCAGTGTTATGTTGACTATGCATATTAGTGATTCATAATGTTGACTGTTTTGGAAATGTTTAATGGTGTTGAATAAGGTTTGTTTAATGATGTTTATATAGTGAACAACATGGTGCCAAAATTGAGGCAAGAGTGAAATTCTTCAGGTCAACCGTACAAAGAAAGCTTGGGAATGAGAATGCAGGATAGAAGAATCAAGGTATACAGTCAGCATCGTGCTTGGTTGAGCCAATGGATTGGAATATGTTACTGATTTATAGTGATACACTGTATAGCTTGGCTTTTGTATCCATTCGCGGCATTTCGGTGTTCACTGTGCATGACCTGCTTCATAAAGCGCCTAGACATCTTGGGGCAGCCCAGGCACCACTGGAAATTCTCGCATCAAAAACAGGGGCCACCCTGAGCTGACGGGGAACATCGGGGAACCCTAAAAATCCAAGTATATTATTATGAATTATATGATTGGTTATATGATATCTAAAATACAATAATCCAATAATACAATACTAATAATTCATGACATTATAATCTATATTTTAGATTGTATGATATTAATCCAATATCTAAAATCATTAGCTATCATAATAACATAAAAGAACAATAAGAGTAAAAAAAAACGACTAAATCGTACAGTCTATCAAGGTAGCTGGCTGGCAATTGTTTTTCTTAAGATCTGGTAACTTTGGAAACCTTTGGGTCGCTGGTTGAGGTGATGTGTTGGTCCCTGGTGCGCCTGCTGCAGCGGTCACTGCCTCGATTGGTTGTTGATTTGATGCCTGATATCCATTGAAATTGATGTCCGAGAATCCCAGGTATTAGGGGTTTGCACCCTAAGTGCTAAAACTAACATTCACTCAGCTCAGGAACATCCCATGCGATCCCTGTGGTTTGGATCGAATACAGAAGATACTTGCCGCCTCTGGGTCCATCCACACCGTTCAAAATGAGCGTTATTGCCTATGGTGTCAACTGCCAAGTTGTTTTGTCAACTCTACTGGATTATTGAAATTGCTACCTGCAAAAACAGCAACCATGTGGAAAAAAAACAAAACAAATATGATCAAATATGTGTCACTACTTTTCCAAAGTGTTTTGACTTCCAATCCACAGTTGGGTAATCTATACATATTAATTACATATTAATCATGCTGACATATGCTGACTCTTAGCTCGTTTGCCACTCGTTTGCACAGGAGGTCCTTCCAGATTCATCGCGGCTGATTTTCTTGGCCGGGATCCCAGTGTGAAACAACGCCCGACGGCTTTGAAATTGGAGAGCTGGCGCCCTGGAGGCACCAACCCTCCGGCTCTACAACAGGCGGGGAATTCGGAGGTCTGCTTGGAGCCAAGATCATTTGCAAAAAAAGGGGAGAGAGAAGGCATTGGCACAATGATATTGGGCTTTCAAATATGTTCAAACGTTTTGAAGCATAATGGCTGAATCATAATAGCAGAGCAACATTTCAAAAGCTAGTATGGCGGAAACACCCACTGTCGCACGGCAGGACACGATTCACGTTGCTGCTGCGTTTTCTTGATGGATCTCAGAAAGAGGCGTGCAACGTTGCACCCGGCCCAGCGTTTTTGAGCTGGAATGCATCCAGTACAAATCGGGATCGTTGTTTATCACTATATAGTAATATGTACACGGTACACGTTGTATTTATATGCATGAAGTGGTTCAATATTCGCATGAGTCTAATAGGTTGACATAATTGATTTCTGGAATGTATTTGCCCTTGTACTCGACTGCTCAACTGAGTTCTGTCGACGCATATTTCATAGCACTTCTCACAACGGCCTCATTACACATGCGGCTTGATAAGGGAATCCTAGCCTTTTGGTTATTTAACATAGGTATATTGATTTACTGTACCTGTTTGACATGTTGATTTTCCACATCTACGTTTAATATATATATATATATTATATAATATTATATTTATATATATATAGTTAAATAACCAGAGGGCAAATCATCCTCAAAATGGACAGAGAGATATGTCTCTTTCCACCTTGGGAATGATAGATACTTCGCAATCTTCGCGAAGATGGCTATCATTACACAATGTTTCCAGCATCGCTGCCTTTTCAAATAATCATGATAAAACCAGATCAGTACAAAGTGGTGCCCCATAGTTAGCTATAAGTTGGTTTATAATTCAAATAGCTTGGGTTATGGTGTGCATATACACATACATAGATTATAAATAGATTATATTATATATATATTTTACAGTATATTATGTTCTATTATATTATGTTATGTTATGTTATGATATATATATATATATGCAACTTTGAACTGGGGGCACCACCCTGTAGGCTGGTCCAGATGATTATTAAAAGGCTTCCAGACGTTTTTCTTTTTTTTTTTCCGGAAAAACAACATGTTTGATATGTTCTGCAAGATGGGTAAAACAACAATAAACCACCCATTTGGGAATGGTTTATACCACCTATAAAAATGGTGATTTGGGGGATGCTTTATTCTTGTTTTATCCAAATTACTATCAATGCCATCGGCTTTGGCAGGTTCTGATGCTGCACGTTCCAGCTACTGCCTTGTGTGATGCAAGCCTGCTGGGTCCCACCTGGCCAATGGCGGAGGCCTTGACAGTGCTGTCGCCGGGGACGATGTTTTGATGAATTGGAAATCTCATGGGATTTCAATGGGATACCCTCTGGTAAATTAACATAGCTATGGAAAATCACCATGCTATTAATGGGGAAATCCACTATTAATGGCCATTTTCACTAGCTACGTCAGCTATTACCAGAGGGTAACACTTGCATCTTCATGAAATCTTAGGGAACTTAAAGTGGCCTGTTATGATGACACTTGGTGGATCTTGGTGGTCATGCCTTGTAGGATTGACAGTGTAATGATAGAGGGGACAATTCAAACCTGATTGGCATTTGATTTGCAACATGAGCCGCAGGCAAGCCGCTGGCGGTTACACAGTTACACATCACAATGTTTTTAGAGATACTGTATTCAGTGGTTGCGCAGGGATATGGTTTTGTTTATGCTGAATGTTGCGCCGCAAAGTCCCACCAGATTCAGCTGTTAAACCATAGACATGCTTTGAACCATTGTTGGGTTCATTAGACGACTTGAGCTGCAGAGCCGCTGTGAAAAAACAATGGATGTCTTGTTGCGGTCCTTTTGTCAGCGGCTTACTCGGGTGCGGATGCTACTGCGCCTATAATATTATGATAATATGATGTTTGCGACCACACTCTCGGCAGAGTGTTTCCACAGGAGACCGCTGAACCTTGCGACATGGAGAGCCCAGATCTCAAGTCCCAGGTTGCTGCATTTCAGAGAAATCCACCAATCCTGGAAAAAGGATGAAAAAGGGATGGGAAAATTCGCGGAAAATCCGCATGTGACATTCTTGGAAACCAGGATTTCGAGTAGAACATTCCCTGAAGAAAAACCATATCGATCAAAGGGGCTCACTTTTCTGGTGTTTTGAGTCATCAGACCACAAACAAGATCGAGTTAAGAACCCGAGAATCATTGCAAGATTGGGAGAAAAAATGTGCAACCGGATTCCCTGATGCTGAACTGAGAGGGCGATGGAAATAGAGAGATCCACCCGGTGGCAGATTGGAGCCATGTTTTCTTTCCTCATAGTTTGCAGATAAGGTGATATCCTTTTTGCATCTTTTTTTCCAGCCATGTGAACTATCCCCAGGTTTACCAGAACTGGATAGGTTTTAGGGTTCCGGGATGTTTCGGGACATGTTTTTTTCACAGGTCACAGCAGCTTGGTGGGCGAAGATGCCTTTGGTGGACTCTTGGCCGGGGTCCTTTTCGGAGCTTAGTGGGCACCGGGCCCAGGGGGGCCCAGGGCATAGCTTTGCCACCCGAGGTCTTGCCTCCGAACAGCGTTGGTGCAGCTTGGAGCCTCGAACGGAAGTGATGATGAAGATGATGTACCCAGCGGTGTCCCACCAAATGTTCAGGGGTTGTACCATTCCCATTTTGTGCTACAACATGGGCCTATGGGCCATAGGTCTGACTCTGGGGGTTTGCCTCAAGTCTAGACAAGCACAACCGAGCCCCTCGTGACCATGCGCTTGGTTTGCCAGCTTCACACAACTCAAGTCCATCCAGATGTCAACTACAAAATTCTTGGTGGATTTGGTGGGCTGGTATGCCAAGAGCTTGATCATCCCAGGTAACCCATATAAGACAGTGTTTTTTTGATGTAGCTGTAGGTTCCAGAGTTCCTTGGCCTGCTAGCAAAAGGCATTATAGGCCGCATTGGCATTTCCCTGGCAATATTATTCATTTCTCACATGTCGGGAAAATCAGTCCCTACTTGGAAAGATGATATCAGCCATATGCTATAAGGTTCAAAGAGTGCGCATATGGCGATGAAGGCAGAATAATGGCAGGATATAATCACACACGAATGTACCGCCAATATAAAAATTGGAATTGCTGAAGCCCGACAGTACTCGTACCGTGGACACTTTTGGGACACACTAAGGTGCCAATGGCCAGTTTCCAAGGGCGTCGGGGATCAGGTGTGCAGCATGGTGCAGCATGTCAGTTTCGGTCGTCTCCCGAATTGGCATGGGACGGCACGGGGATGCATTGGACCTGCGGTGATTGGCAAAAAAGGACGGATTTGGTAGGTGATGGTGCTTGCAAAAAGTTTCAACTGTCCAGGACCGTAGAGTTTTGAGGGGATATTCATGGATATTCAACGTCATTTCGGCATTTGAGCTGTACAATCCAGTGCCCGAGTGTCATCCTAATATGGTATGTTTCTGGGCAAGTTATCGGGGCATCATTATCGACCTCAACAGCAACATGCATAGTAAATCGTGAGCAGGAGAGACCACCCAAAAATCGGCATATTCAGTGATATTCAGTGTCTTTTACTCTCATGTTCTTTCCAATTCATGTGAATCCTTGCAATTGAATGCAATTGATCTAAATCTCTACATTTGATTCTACTTGCGGTTGCAGTTGGGCTTCTGGCAATCACCGTTGCAGGAAGCAGATCAGCGCTTGCCTGGCTCACAGCGGGCGGCTCAAAAAAGTGGTGATTTTCATGGAGTTTCTCCACCAAAAAATGCCGGTTCATTGGGGGGAGAGAATGATCAACTATGGCATTTCGGTTTTTTGGTGCATATTTATCGAGAATCCATGACAAAGCCACCATTTGCTTGGTGTGTTCTTTTTTTGTCAACCGAGGTGCAACCCATGTCGAACCCTTCCAAACCTCCTAGTGTGGGTAGCACTCAGATGGGGTCAGCATGTGATTGCAGCGGTTTAGACCAGATGATAAACGATGATAAACGTTCACTTTCATGTGTTTTTGGGTACGATATGGTACGATGAAATTGTGCAAACTGGGGATGGTGTTTTTGTATGATTTTATTGGGTTTAAGCCAGATGATTTTGAAACGACTCCGGTGGTTGACAGCTTGGCTCAGTTGACTTCATGCAGAGACATTAAAAGCAGAACTGTTCCTGAATTTGTGGTTTTGGTAAAGTACGGGCTGGAAGAAATCAAGTTTGCTAGGTCCTGCTAGGTTTTTGAAGCTGTGTGAAAGGTGTTTGATCCCAAGTGGTGCAGCTCGTACATTGATTCCACCCATTTCCACCCGACCGAGTCATCGCTCCTTTGTCGTGAAGACCGAGGCGCCGTTTCAAGTTGGAGCGCGAGTTCGTGGCGGCCTTTGGTGTTGGAGGTTGAAATTGGAAGTCGGAATCCGCCAAGACCAGTTTATTGTTCATACATGTTCATACCATATCCTTAAAGTGAACATTTGCCAACTATTTTGGCATTCACCAGGGTGAGACGGTTTTGACATACAGTACCTGGATATGATTGTTCAATCGAAATATTTGAAATCTCAGTTTTGAGTTGCACACCCTGTACTTGCAAAATATTGATCCTGCATGATCCTGCAGAGTACGCACAGCTTGCCTTCGAAATTGCCAGCTATGCTGTGCCAACATAGCGGTTGCCTTTTGATTGTGTGTCCCGGACTAGGACACAATTCCATCCCAGAGCACTAGTTCAGCTCAACAACATCGGACGAAACTGCTGCATGTAGTTTTCAACTGCCCATTCCAATAGATCGTCGAAAATGGATCAAAATGGATCAAACTGGTGCATACCCCCAAATGGCATCGTTGATCATAGTGTATCCATATGTACCCAATTTTTCCCATTCGACTTGCCATGAAGCTTCCTTTTGAGAACACGCTCAGGCCCCCAGCTTGCAGCTTGCAGCGGCAGAGACCCCAGCATGGCTTCCAATCACAGCACCGTGGACGCACAAGTGCAGCTATTCCATGAAGAATGTGGCATATATTTTTTTATATAGTATATATAGGCCATATAGGCCCCCTTTATATAGTTGTAGTACATGAACTTTACATTTTCAGAACTCATGTATAGTTCGTTTTTACCCACGAGGGAAAGACCCTGGAGTTTGGGCACCAACGCCACGATGCGAGGCTTGAACCTCGCCGTCGAGTACAGGACCTTAGCAGTTCGCATTTTCTCTTCGTGCTTTGAGATTGTACCAAACGATCCAAATGATCCAGACGTTAGGTGAGTTATGGTGACTTATTTGAGAGATTGTTGGACGGGTTTTGTTGGCTGACAGACCTTCAGAGTTTCGCGGCCCAGGCCAACCTCGCAGGTCGGATGCTGTAGACGGGCGATGACCGATTTGCATCGATTTGCTAGAGCTGGATCCTACCAATGGTTGAGAAAATCTATGAATGAGCAGATGGCAGAGCACAGTTTCAAGTTTCAAGTGAAGAGGATGGAGGGATTTGAAAAAATAGAAACACCAAGGCACCAAGACATACCCTCTGGTAAACTAACACTATGGAGAATCACCGTTTTCAATGGGTAAATCGGTAAATCCACTATTTCTATGGCCATTTTCAATAGCTATGTCAGCTATTACCAGAGGGTACCTTTCTGCCCTTTTGCACCATGATCCCACCAGGGCCGTTGCCACGGCGGCCCAGGGCTTGTCCACGACCATTTGCTTCAGACCGCCGTGGGTGAGATGCGGCCTGTGTTGTCCGGTCGAAACATGGCATGTGCAGCACTGCCAAGACTGCCAAGACCCCCAAATATATGCGGGAAAATTATAGCAATTTGATGATTTATAGCGACCTCACTGCGACCTCACTGCAACCTCACTGCGACCTCACTGCGACCTCACTGGTATGATGGCTAGACAGCCTTATTTCAGATTAGTGAAATATTACAGAGATGTCAGAGGCTGGATACCTGCCGAATCGCGATTCGACTACGAAGCCCAGCCAGGTGTTTATCAATGCTTTACCAATAGGACTCGCGGCACAGACTTGGATGAAGCATGGCCCATGGCTGACAATTTATGTGGGTTTGTCCAGTGGGTATATCATGGTATACCTATTTGGACCCATAGCCATTCAAACGGGAAGTGATGATACGCAATCCTTTGGATCTTTTATGGAATTTTGAGTGCCCAGAGATGCCAATTGTGCAAGCTCTTATCATCTGTTGTATTATCTACTGCAAACACAACCCTGTTGCCCAGCCTTTGACGGGCACAATGCAACGAGGGAGTCAAAGAGATAGACACAAGAGGAATATATTGGATGATTTAGTTTTTGCCTCAATGATTATGGGAGTATGCAGCTTTCTGGAATATGAATGAATCGCCAAATCACTAACAGCAGCTAATGGCTGAACTTGGCATTATTTCCGCCGTCAGTTTAGATTTCAAACGTGCGGTACTTTGGCTAGTGACATTTCAGCTGAAATTCCTTTATATAATCCCTTATTAACACTTATTAACAATATACACTATGTCCCACATATGTATATATAACAATCATCATCATAATAAGGATAAAAACTTATTGATCATCGGGATATGATGGGGGTATAAGTTGATTATCCTTATTATCATTATTATCCACTTACTTTCTCGAGTACACTGACATTGCAAGGCCAGAGGTCTCCTGCAAACATACCACTGGGCAGGAGTCCTCACCATCCGTTTCACAGCATGTGACGGGTGGCTCAGAGTGGACACAGCTGGGGATATGTTCTCCTTTTCCATGCACAGGCATCCAAAATCTGTACGTACATTACAGAAAAACATCACATCACATCACATCACATCACTCACATCACATCACATCACATCACATCACATCACATCACATCACATCACATCATTACACACAGACAGACATGTAATTTGTACAATTTAAGTCGACGTCACGACGTCACCCCCGAATTAACGAGGCAGAATTTCGAAATTAGGGGATATGTACATAAAGTATCTAACCCTACCTGTACCCGATCCCGCTTGCTCGCAACGCGCATTGTTGACAACGAGCTCTTGGTTCAGGCGCGACCTACATTGTAATAATATTCTATATATATAATATAACATATGTACATATACATAAATAAATTATATATATATATATATATGTATGCACCATATGATATGTATAATATACTTGTACATATACACATGTCAGAGTCTGTGTGTATGATATGTCTACCACCTTCATCATCCAAACCGAGACGCCCTGTTGGCGTTGTGCTATCCTTTGCTCCTTGCCGTCAAGGACAATGGCAGCGGCACCGAGTGGCAGGAAGTGAGCCTTGGAAAGCTGACGAGGTGGATCCTGAGGGTTTAATCGGTTTAATGGGGTTTAGTGGGGTTTCATGGGATATCAATATCGTTAGGATATTGAAGGAAGTTTAGAAGTCAAACTTCCGACAACATAGACAGATGAAAAGCAGAGATGGGAAGAGTCAGAGAAGAGAAGAGAAGAAGAAAGAAGATCAAAAAATAGAAAGTCTCAGAAGAAAGAAGATTCAGGCGCGCGAAAAGGTAGGAAAGTAGCGAAACACTGTGTTTTTCCAATGATTTGTGGCTCCGGAGGGTTGAAAAGTAGGCTCGCTAAAGCGGCGGGTGCGGAGCCAGCTGGCCAGATGAGAGATGAAAAATTGCGCCCCGTTGTGGCGGGAAGCACATTTCGAAGTCAAGTGTAAAAAACTGACGGGTTCATAGCACTCTTGGAAGTTGAGATGTCGAAAAAGTGCACGCTGTTGTAGCGCGAAGCACGTTTCGAAATCAAAATGTAAAAAAACAAACCATGTTCAGAGCACTTTTAGAAGTGGAGATGTGGAAAACGTGCACGCCGTTGTGGCGCGAAGCACATGGCGAAGTCAAAATGCACAAAGCACCAAATGTTCGCGCCACGTTTGGATGTTGAAGCGTCCTTTTGCGTGGCAGGCGCAAGGGATTGTGCACCTTGTCAAAAGAGAATTTCCAAAAACGATGGCAGGCGTGGAATATTTGAAGAGGACCTGCAAAGATGAAAATTCCGTGGCAGGCGCGGTGCAAGAGACATGTTCATCAGAGCTGTTAGGAGGTCCGGGCGCTGATTTCCTGAGAGGGGTTGCATTTTGGAGCATTAGATCTTCAGGTTTGCTGAGATGATTTTGCGTGACAGGTGCTGCACTTCGTATGACCTGGCATCACTTTTTCGTGGCAGGTGCAGTACTTTAGACAGGTGGAGATGGTGGAGTGGAAAAATCGCAAAACGCATTGGTACGAGGCCGTCAGCTCTGCACTCACCTTTCCATTCTTGAAGGAAGTCTCGCAGAATTGTTTCGTTTTTGATGTTGTCAAATTCAAAAATTGAGGATGTCTCGCAGAATTATTTCGTTTTTGACGTTGTCAAGTTCAAAAATTGAGGAAGTCTCGCAGAATTGCTGCGTTTTCAAGCGTGCAGGCAGACAGACAGACAGACAGAGAGGCAGGCAGGCAGGCAGACAAACAGATACTGTAGATAGATAGATGGATGGATGGATGGATAGATAGATAGATAGATAATTACAACTACAACTGCCAGTACACTACACTACTGCTACAGCTACAAATACGAATATACTACGCTACATTACACACTAATGACATCTAATTACACTACACTACACTGAATTGCAACAACAACAACAACAACAACAACAACAACAACAACAACATCCACCACAACAACATCCACCACCACAACAACAACAACAACTACTACTACTATTACTACTACTACTACTACTACTACCACAACTACAATTACAATTACAATTGCAACTACGCTACACTACATTAACTACGCTGCAGCACACTACAGCTATAAATGCAACTACAACACAACCACACCACATTACACAACACTACGCTACACTGATTACATTGCTTTACACAACAACTACAGTTGCAGCTGCAACTACAACTACAACTACTACTACATTACATTACACTACACTACACTACACTACACATACTACACTACACTACACGACACTACACAGCACTACGCTACAACTACAACTACAACTACAACTACACTACCACACACTAGACTACACTACACTATGCCACACTACACTACAACACTACACGACATTGCACTGCACTACACTACACTAATTGCACTGCACCACGACTACAACTGCAACCGCACTTGCCAATAAATTATTTAGACTACATTACAGCTACAGCTCCACTACACTACACCACAACTACAGCTACAACTGCAACTACGAAAAACACAACTCCAACCACCTGTCGGTCCATCAGTGGATTCGCTCTGCCATTCGTGATTCACAACAGCCAACCTCTCCTATAGGTTCACCGCCTTGTGCGGTACTACTGGTAACGAGATACTTTCTATTGTAAATTCAGTGAAATCTTTGGCCCATTTTGGGATGACAATTATCTTGGTCAATTACCAAGACATCACAGGCCGATGTCACTTGAAATGATGGTTAATGGGTAACTATCCTCACATGTTTTTTTTTTCAGGGCTGATGAACTAATGTATTTATTCAGAATCCAAATCCTTGATGATGACGATGACGACGACAATGCTTATTATTGTAGATTCTTCTTATTATATTAGATATTATGTCTGTTCTTTTGATTCTGATGCTGGTACTGGTGATGAATGATGAATGATGAATGATGATGAATGATGATGAATGATGATGATGATGATGGATGAATGATGAATGATGCATCATGAATGATGAATGATGAATGATGAATGCTGAATGATGAATGATGATGATGATGATGATATCAGCACCCTACATTATTATCATTAATATCGTTGATAATCCTCATTGACTAATTTTAAGGGAATGATTGAAATCAGCACCCAGCATGTACCGGACTAGCAAGTGGGAAATAATATGCATCCCAGATAGGGAAGGGCACCCTTTGGCTGATGCCATTTTACGATGGCCAAACCACCCCAATTAAAATGACTAACAGACAGCCGGAAAGATCATAATCATTTCGATATTGATATGTGACAGGTCTGCACGGTCTGCTCAATTAAGGGCATCGGATCAGAAGGGTTGTATTTCCGTGCTCCAACCGCCTACTGTGCACCTTGAATGGGCGTCCAGCCTCGGAAGGCTGGGAGCCTATGCCGCATCGTGCCTGGTGGAGGTTCGCGGGATCCGAACGAATTTGCCGATGCATGGGGATATATTGGCGGAAACTAGCAATACAGATGTGTCCACAAAGTGGGTAATCAAAGATTAACCACTTGCTTGGAAAAAAACGACACAGACCCACAGTTTTTTTTTTGTTTGAGTTTGTTTGTCCAAAGTCAATCGTTTTTTTTTGCAACTTGATGATTTTGCAGGTTCTGCAAATGGCTGAAAACTCTTAGAACCAAAGTGACTTGCCAGTCTTCCCATCCTCACCAAAGTCCCTCAGCGCCTCAGGACGGGTTTCAGATGCAGCTTCGGCACCTGCCTCAGCCGATGCGCAGAGGGGTGGTTCCACTGGAGGGAATTGTCATGAGCCCAAGAGTGGCTGATATGGGTTGATCATCCCGCGATGATTCCAATGATCATGTGTTTTTTCTTCAACAATTCCATGATATTCCATGTATTTCTTGATATGTTTGTCTATTTTGTCTCAACCTTGTCTTGTGAATGTAGTATAATGTAGTGACATCCAAGATATCGCCTTAGATTTTCGGTTGGCGTGGTGGCGTCCTACCTGGGATGATCCCCGTGCAGGTTGGACCAGGGCCCATGGTCAGACACGTGGCGGAACCAGGTGGGGCTGGTTGGATTTGGGGAAGCATGTTTCAAACATCCAAAAGAAAAAACAATTATGATGACGGTCAAAATCATTGGGTTTTGGGATGTTTTGGGATGTTTTGGGATGTTTCAAGTTTTACTGCTATGTGGGTCCGCCCTGGTGGCTCACACATGAGTGGCATGAGCAGTGGGCGGTCAGCTGTGAATGCCAGTGTTTTAGGGCGATGAGAGGGCGAATATGGGATAGGACTCAGAAATTCTTTGATTGTTGTGCTTTATCAATCTTTAGCAGCAGGATATCAAATTATTTTGTGGCCTAAGTTTGATACATGATACTGCAAACATTTGCAAACAGTTTCCATTCTGGCTTGGCATGCTCTTAACCATTGAGAAATTGTGCATGTTGAATCGGTTCGCCTCCTTTGCTTCAAAGCAAGTAAAGCATGCCTAGTCGCGCCTGGGGTTGTTAGTTGCGTTTTTTGGGCCACACCGCAGAGCACGAGGGGAATGCATCTTCCTTGCTTCAACTGCATCAACGTCGGAAGCCTCAGCTGAGCAAAATGGTGCCATGGGATGGAAACCACCCCTGTTGCTTATAGCAACACTGGCGGCGTCGATACAAGATATATATCAGCAGGATCTGGATTACACGAATAGCAACACAGATATGCAAGGGCTATATACTTAGTAGCCATAATTCTATGGGAGGCTCGTAATAGCAATGAGTAATTTTGCCTTCATGACCTTCGACAGTCCAAGAGCAATTTTTGCCATTAAACAAATTCACAACTCGTGGGGCGGTGAACGCTGCAGAATTCCGAAATGCGCAGTTTACATCTGGGAAACAAATTTCGAGACAGAAGGACACTCATTATTTCATATGATTAACGTCTTTTTTATATAATATCTGAGAATCAATGGACAATAATGGGTGCTTGTTCGCAACTCACAGCGTTCATTATTTGATTTGATGTTTCTTAATGTGGCAAAACCGGTTTTTGACACCCATTCCTTGTGAATCTGGGGATGGAAGGTGAAGATGGAGCAGCTGCAGATGTCGTGGTGGAAGTGTCCGGGACTCCTGGGTGTTGTGTCCTGGAGTCTTTTCAAGTACAGCAGGGTTGTGGAAGATAGGTGGCCAAAACAAAAGATGAGATGGGTTAGTAAACTTAAGAAACTTTCAAACCGTAGAAAAATTGGTTTGTTCGACGGAGGGTTTTGGTACTGTGGAAGCCTTTTCCTGAGGAGTCCCCATTACCATGATGATAATCGATGCAGCAACCTGTGATAACCTGTGATAACATGACCCCCCGAAATCGGGTCTCCTGATGTTCTGCCCAGGTGTGGTTGGGAGGCACCAGATGGTTTGGGGCCTTTGGGGCATTGGGAAGTCTGATGCTGCACCAGGCCCACCCACAGCAGCCACATGCAGTTATCGTATGCTACCATGGTGCCAGGTGAGGGTGTCCAGCCCGTGTTGTTTCATGGACCGTTCGGGGTCGGAGCCCCAGGCTTTGCCGAAAGAAAGAGATAGCATGAGATGGCCATGGGCGTTCGGGCTGAGGTTGTGCAACCCTTTGTCGATGGATGTGATGAATGGTTGGGGCACCCAAGGGGGGGGACTACTGTATCTCATGAGACTCAAAGGGAGCTTGGGCAATCAACTGGACATCTGTTTGCAACTAATGACCTGCCCTACTTGTAGTTGTGAGTTGTGAGTCACCTCCAGATCAACACCTCCCCTCTTGACAGCTGCACCAAGGTGGTAGGCCCTTGCCGCAAGAGAACGGTGCAGCGAACTCAGAAAGCTAGGCTTCCCGATGTTTCAAGGGATACATAAGATCATCTATATATATATATAATGTTGTAAATCAATTAATTATATCATAAACCTCCAATTTTTGGAGGCTACTGGGGACGGTTGTTCTTAGGTTTGCCACACTACACCTTCTGGATTCTCGTGGGTTTTTATGGATGTTCTTTTGAAAAATGGATCTCCCACTCACTTGTGATGGCCACTGTTCTGTTTCAGTGCCTCTTATGTCAGTTGCCTTCAGTTGATGTTTCTTGGGTCCCATAGGTGTCCCTTCTCTCAGCTCATGGGTTTCAAGAACATTGTGAACTCCTTTTGCGTGCTGCGCTCGGTAGGTTTTTTCAGGCTGATGGCTTGACTGGGGTGGTGACCGGACCGGGAAAGCGCGGGTGCCTTTCAGATCCGTGCGCTGTGGTGGAATCACGAGAAATCATTCCGAAAGCAGCTGCATCGGATCAAGGATCAAAGCCAGAGTCGCGAAGAACGTCCAGCACAATTACAGTAGATATGATTAGCAATGCGTGAAGTCATTGTATTTCATACCTAGTTCCTGTGCACAAGTGGCACAAATGCGCAAGATTCCCACACCAACTTAGCATAACTTAGCCATTTTATTGACTTCTTTTGACACAGCTCTCGCTCATTTCTAGTTAGCACACAGTGAAATTCCCAAAGACGTTTCTTGAAGGCCAACCAGGCACAATACACTTAGGATCATTAGGATCACTTAGGCTTTGGATGGAGTAGATGAGTAGGACAGTTAGATTGCACTTGAGCAGCGGCCATTCTATCGTTGGAAACCCTGGCAATGACAAGACCATGGCAAACCCCAAAGTCTGCAGAGAGAGTGACCCCAATTTGAAGTCCAGGAGACCTGCAAGTCTGTCTCAACCTCTCTAATCTCTGGCAAAAATCCTGCGGGCGTCCCATGGTTTCTAGCCGGTCGCAGCATTTCTGATTGGCCATGCAGCCAGGCCACTGTCTCGTGCCCACGGGAACTTAGGGGTTGATGATGTTGATGAGTTCCAAATTTTCGTTTTTTTGCTTTGACCTCAAGCAAGGCACATGAATCTTCGAATATTAATATGAATATATAATTGCAGTTGAGTGGAGGGACCCAATGGAATTCCATGCGAAATGCAATGAGGCAGTGAGATGTTAGATCATCCGGCTTCCGGACAGGCAGTTCAACGTTAGCGTTCCAGAACAAAGCCAATGCCATTTTGGAGCAGCAGAAGGATTTGAACCTTGGGCTAGGCCTTGTTTTGTTGGCGTTTGTGGTAGGAATTCAGCTGGTCTCAGTCCTGAACTTGCATAAACTAATTAGTGAAAAAGGTCTAAGCGTTGAAATTGCTGGGTCAATTAAAATCATTATAGCGACCACACTGCGATGTCTCACTGTTTCTTGGGCTAGCTGCAACCATCCAAAATAGCATGTTACATTGCCTTATTATCTTATTTCTGTGCAGGTTCATTGAACATTTTCAACATAGACATTCATAAATGAAAGTGTTGAATCTCTTTGTGTGTGGGCTCCCGGCCCCCCCCCGCGATGAGATGAATTGAAACAGCTTAAGTAAAGTGAACGCAGGTGTGAACAAATACCAACAAATAGATCAATCATGATTAATTATTTTCAATCATGTATATATATATATATAAACATATATACAATAATATTGTGTGCACAAATGTGTGTATATATGCTATAGTAATACATATTTGTTTTATTGTTACTATTACTATTATTCTTATTAATCATTTACTGTATATATATATATATATTTACATATATATTCTCAATATATATATACATATATATAAACATGTTATTATTATATTGATTATTTATCATATGTACTATCAAATGTATATATATATATACACACTATCACAGTAGTTGTTCATGTGCATTCGCACTATCTTCATTTGTCTGTCCAATATTTCGGGCTCCGCCGATCCGAGGCCATCCATTCCTGCGGGAGTCAACCGAGAGGAGCGGTGATGGCACATGCGGCGACTGTTGATGGATGGCACCCACATGATCACCCAAAGTGGTTGGTGGTTTGGAACATGACTTTTATTTCCCATTTCATATATCCATGGCTTGGTTTAAGGGAAAATTTACAGGAAACCATGGTTTTTACATTAAATATGTTTTTTTCCTGTAATGTAAATTTTCCCCTAAACCAATCCATTGAATATATGGGATGTCATCCTTCCCATTGACGAACTCCATGATTTTTCAAGGTGGTTATTGCACCACCAACCAGCAAAATATGTTTCATACCCCCCACCCAGAATGGTAACCAAAATGGGTAGGCAGGTCCGATACTAAACCTTACGGGGGAAGGGATTTTTGCGCCTGAGGAGTTCCTCAATGAGGTGGCCAAGCACACCATGTCCCCGGCCCTATATGTTGAAGCTGCGCTTCTTTCATGACCTTCCACTTGAACTACCCTCTGGTAATTTAACATGGCTATTGAAAATGGCCATTTATAGATATTTATAGTGGATTGTCCTATTAAAAATGGTGATTTTCCATAGCTATGTTAGTTTACCAGAGGGTAACACTTGCAAATGTCAGCCCGGATTCATACACCTTGACATACCCTGACTATTCAATCTATTCAATTGGTGGGTTACCTCAAAACGTACGTGATAACATTTCTGAAAACTGTCCATTCGAATTGGCACTCCCCCTTTTGATAGAGTGGTGGCAAAAATCAACATCCCAGGCGAGATGATTGGTCCTGTGCAGCGGGACCGCCAAAGATGAATGATGAAGACCTACCGGGCCTGCGTGTGCCACCCAGGGCATGAGCATCCGTTCTCAGAAGAGTTTCGGATGGATGTTTTGGATTGTTTTAGACTTGTTTTAGGGGGATTGTTTTGCATAGATGAACCACGTTGAAATTAGTGGATCAACATTTCATGCAGCGTTTGAAACCAGCTGACACCTATCCAGCTGGTACCTATCTTAGGCGCACAGGTGCCCGTGCACCCGTGCAGCTGTCCAGGTTATGGTGCCAGTTTAGAGATCCGACCAAAGTTGTTGGTTCTGCCAGGGGCCCAGTGCAGCGATGGTGCACGATTATACATGATGATCAATGATGGATAGTTTATTTAGATTGATATCCCCATTCAACAGCCTCATTGAAATACCCCCATCAGATTTGAACGTAGTGTACAGATAAGTACTGTATTTCATTCAGTATTGCCATCATAAATTTTCACATAAATTCACACACACATACAATCACGTATCTATGATAAATTTACAATATATATATATATATAATTTATTTTTACTGGTTTGTGGTTTGGAACATTTTTTATTTGTCCATATATTGGGAATAATCACCCCAACTGACTAATATGTTTCAGAGTGGTTGAAACCACCAACGAGTATAATTCCAGTATATATATATATATTATATTAGCTATAGACTATAGATGTATAATTAGTTAGATTCACCCATTTACATTCCCCTCAAAATCCATGGCTCAACTTGAGCCAACCGAGGCCCTGCCCATGTCCCGGCGGCGCTTTCAACAAGGTTTTTGAGGGGGAGTCCTCCTGCAGATGTCAATGCGTTTCTTTGAAATTTCCAATGGACATATAATATTGATCAATTGGAAATATTGTGTTTTCCATTGGAATTATACTATGTGTTCCAATGGAATTATATAATATTTGTTCCAATGGAAATAGACTATAGATTTGGCAAGCGCCAGAAATGGCAACGATCCAATGGCAATATAGCCAGAAGTCTCTTATTGCAAAAAGGCCCTCCTTGGCACTTGGATTCCGATCCCCGGTTTGTGTTTTTTAGTGATCGGCTCATCGGCTCAGAAATTCAGTCTCAGCCTGGATCGAAAATGGTCCCACTTACTGGTCATCTCTTCCGGAACCATCTTTGTGATTTGTATTTTGCGTCGGTCTAGTTACCCATAGGATTCATGTATGGTATATATGCTAACATTGGGGGTATATTGATGGTAAATGTTACCATATATAGCATACATGGATCCTATGGGTTATGGATCTAAATTTTCAGAGGTACCCCGGTACCCCCGTAACTTCGGCAAGGCATGGAGAGACAGTGGAGGAAGTTTGCAGCCGCTTGAACGGCGAGTTCTGGCATTGGAGATGGGGGGTCTACTTAGTCTACTTCCATCTGTTGATTGCACTTTGAGACCACGTTACCATCATTGTGGCAATGTACATTTTTGCTTGCAACATCTTGCAACCATAGTCTAACACTGTTCGGGGAGAGTGCTGTCTCAGCTTCCTTACATTGGCATAAGACACCGGACATGTGTTTCACCGTGGATGCCTCCCTTTCCTCTTCTGCGTGTTGCAAGTTCAGTCGCACCTGACGGACCTGACGTGCTGACCTGCTTTAGATCTTGCATCGGGTCGGGTGTCTTGCCATTGCCCTAGGCCCAGTGGTTTGTGGGCACAGTGGCCCAAGCCTGATGAGGATCGCCTCCAGGTGTTGGTTATTGCTTGGCGATCAAGGAGGTGATGTGTCAGATTGTGTTCGTATTACAGTATGAGTTTGTAAATATGTTTAAATGTTTAAATTTTGATATGTTTCAAAATATGTTTTAATCACCACACTAGGCAACACGCAATATCCATTGGCATCGATTCAGATCCATTCATATTACTGTATCATGTATGCAACGTTTGGGGTGCCACTGATGTGTTTTTTTGTCCAGGAAACTTCAATGCCGCCAGCTGCGCCGAATGCCCAGACGTCGGGGCCTTCAAGCGTCGAAATGTGCTCAGACGTTTGTTCTGGCTCACTGGTATGCTGTGATGATTGTCCATCTCCACTCCTAAGTTGAAAGCTTGAAAAACAACCGTGAAATCATAAGAAATCACCAAGATCCACTCCTAAGTCACTGTTTAAAACTTGAAAAAAGTGAAATCATTCGAAATCAGATCCAGCAAATGCTGCAGTTCCAGATGCTTCGGGAGGCCAGGCAGCAAGGCAAGTGATGTCAGCCCGTCATGGGTCACTGGTCACCAAGGCCAAGCGCCGGGTCGGGGTTTGAAGCTGAGAGTGGAACTGGAAGGTCTCGTCTTCGTGACACGTGTGGATTGGAATTTGAGATATTTCAGGGAGAAGGCTCCTTAAAATGATCCAACATATGTTGATTTCAAATTGGACACGCCAGCAGTTGCAGGAGTTTTGGTGTGGACAACAGTCAAGACCCATGGCCATAGACTCGGCCCGTGGAAGTCACCAAGGAGCAGCCCTGGCGACTCGCAACCTTTATCCTTCAATGCCCTAGGTTTCTCGTCATGGATTGAGATGGCTGCAATCGGGTCCAAGATTCTTGGCATATTATGTTCAAATGGCGATCCTGATGTTTGATGATGTTTGGATACATGTGGTACATTGTGGTACAATTTGGGGATACGAATTGGTCCTGTTTTCAAGATTGATTGCACATGCGCATGGCAAATTTATTGACTCACTGACTCACTGCAGCCAAAGTCCAGGGGTTCAGCCAGGTACTCACAAGATGAGAGCACACATGAGCACACGGTCCAGCAGCTTCAAGACTCAAGCTCCAACCTGCAGATGCTTTTCTTGGCTCAACGCGAAGACGCGAAAAGACGTGAAAAGACGTGAAAAGACGTGAAAAGACGTGAAGACGCGAGCCATGGGATGTTCAGCGAGCCATGTCGCTAGGAGTCCCGATCGGAGTTCCAGAGACTCCGGTGTGCAGAGCTTGGAGGCTGGGATATGCTGGGATGTAGGGCCGCCTGACCCGGAAACCACCCAATTTTGGTAGCTCAGTTGATCCCAACATGTCCCAACTTTGGAATAGCCTCTGGTAACTAAACCGTTTGCTATGGAAGTCATGGCCCATTTATAGATCATTACGATCATTTACCCATTATATACAAGCTATGCTAAACTACCAGATTGTAACCCTTTTTTTAATAACCCAGCAACATATCCAACCTTTCATATCTTTTTCTAAGAATCGGATGACATGTCGGGGGTGTATGGCAGTGGCAGATATGGCTGGCATGTTGCGCCGGTCCCTTAGCGTACATGATGGATGATGATAGTGAATGATAGTGATATATAATGATGATGATGATGATGTCGTGAAAGGTAAACATATTTTTGCTGCTCTTGATGGAACCCTCGGTACAGACACTGATGAAGAACATCAACCCCACAAAAATGGTCGTTGAAGAATGCGGAACAAATTTGTGTGTCTGTCTCTGAAACTGGACGCTTGGACCACACTCGGATGATCAGGGATTTATTTATGGTAGTGGTATCAGCTTTCCATTTTTCCACAGGCTTAGAATGGTACAAGATGATGTGAAGTGAAGGTGAAGGTATAACTTCTAGCAATCAAAGATGGCAGTCGGCAATTCCATACTTCCAACTGATCTCATTTCATGCCATTGAACATGGGGGTTTTCCATGGCCATATCAGATTTGAGCAGGACACGGAAATACGTGATGTTTAAACACACACAATTGCGCTTAATCTTGCTTGTTGAGCTCGTGTTTTTCGTGATTAAGTCTCATTTTCCTTGGATATAGATACATTTTTCTTTATGAAGTTAGTTGTTTTGTTAATTATAAATCAACTTTCAGTTGGTTGAATAGTTGAATCCTTTCCTTGGTTGGTTACATAATTTTATGTTTATTTTTTGCGAGTTAAAACCATGCTGTCTTCATTGCCACTTGGTTGGAACCCCTACTTCCAGGAGCTCCAGAAGTTTCTTCGAGATGTGGCTGCATGTCCCACTCTCCTCCAGGCCCGGAAGTAAACCAAATGTTGTGGGCAACTACCATGACTGGGGATGGTTTATACATGTTTATACCACCTAAATTAGGTGATTTTAAGGGATGGTCAATCTGATTGGATTTTCCGAACATGAGTCATTGGTGCCAATGATTTTTCTAAACCCTGACTATTAATTTTGGGGGATATATAACCCCCAAAAAAAAAGTGATCACTTAACATGAAAACCGAGACCCCCATTCTTAACCAATTGCGGGGTTATTTGTCCTGGGCATTCAATCATACCTCCAGTAAATTAGGGTAGATATGGAAAACCAATATACATGGCTGGTACGTTTGTCCTGGGTTCATTTCCTAAACATCTATAGCCGGTATTATAGAACTAAGGTGCCGAATCCAATCAACTAAATGGGTGGATGTCAGTTTGATATTCAAACTGGGGCACAAAGATGTTGACAATTTGGATATTGTCGATGCTTGAAAGTATGGATTGGCCACCAAGTTACAATGTGTATGTATATGCTACGAGTACAGTATGTATGTATATGTATATTATATATATATACACCGTACCTGTTAGCACTCCATTCCGTATAGCCAGTTGCCTTCCAAGATGATCCTTGTGTTGCTCATGTTTAAACTTTAAACGTTCTGCAAAGGGTTTCCACTTGCCACGCTGAGTGCCACTATGGTGGTTTCAAACGGTCCCATTTTCACGGTGACACGGTGACCATGTCACCCCGTGAGCATGTCCTTGCTCCAACCTAATGTGGTAAACCCAATGCCATAAACAAACTAGCATTTGGATCCATTTGGGCATGGTTTCTACCACCATTTATGGTAATCTTGGGGATGGTTTATGATTGGGTTTACCTTGTTAGTCATTGTTTTGCTGATTCCCAGAAAGAATGACATTGCTGGGACTCCTTACGCAGGCCAAGGTTGAAAAGAAACGGAAACGGTCCTTCGGCGAAGACTTCATGGAGGACTTGGTTCCTCCAGACGTCGCTTGGATTTGTTGAGTGATTTCGGATGAGTTTGGCATATGTTCGATTGATTTCGATTGGTTGATTTATGTTCATCCACAATTTGAGGAAACTACTCGAGATATGTGTTTGGATGAAATATAACTACCTCACTGCGACAGTAGAAGTATGGCTAGTAGTAGGGCTAACTATTAAAGTCTATGACGGGTTTCTTATATCAGTCCATTAATGTACATATCAGTCAATTAATGTACATATCAGTCTATTAATGTATATTAATGTACATTAATGTCCTATATCTCCACAGTTTTGCTTCTGGGTTCTGACCCTGGACCCACTGGGGCACATCCAAATCATCCAAGGTCGAAGTGGTTCTTCCAATCTGATAGCCAGCACTGATCAAACAGGGTGGCCTGGCTACCACCCCGCCTTGTGACAGCCGATTGTTTAGCGAGCGGCTCCTTTTTGCAAACCTGAGTAGCAGAATGTGTGGGAAACAGAACCAGCACAATCCCACTTGAGTCACTTGAGACCTTCAAACCTCAGGGGAAGGCAGTTGCAACCGAATGTTTGAATATGTTTTTGCCGGGTGAAAATACGATGTGGATCCAATGAGGTTTTTGTCACCTGCAAGTTCACAATTTTGGACCCTGGACACCGGCACCGCTTTGCATCTAGCATCACCCGGTCTATGAGCATTTGAATTTAGCTCGATCTATTATGCTCTATACTTAAGATGTTGTCAATGAGGTTTGCTTCCGAAAAATGCCAAGTGAGATGTTTCCTCGTAATGGTCATTGAATCAGCACTGCATGGGAGCAAACCTTGTTGAAGCAGCAAATTTGCTCAAAAGTGGGGCTATATTTGCCAAATGTGTGCGATTTTTCTGGGATGTCCAGCGCCTTTGCCTTTCTGACATGTGCAGCTGCGGGTGTGCGTCATCACCTGTGGCACAACATGCCACCTCCCTGTCTGATGTTGTACAGGTACACCCAACTCGGAAAAGCAAGGCCCCAGTGTGCTTGTCTTGTCTTATTTTGATTCATTCGATGGCTGTCGTTCAAAATTCGGCTCCACTTTTCTTGCAAGCTCTGCCTGTTACCCCCTGGGCATCAGCTGATAACTAGCAGCCAGCTTGGGCGCTCAAATGTTGTCTGCGGGCCGTAAGCTCTGAAGGTTGCCACCGTCACAGCCAAGATTGGGAAAGACATCCAGCGCAAAGACATTTCTTGTAAAATGAATGATACCAGCATATGCCGATGTAACAATGTATGTTTTATAATGTTTTATAGTTTATAGGTATTCATGGGCCAAGTTATGCCAAGTTGGCCAATCAGAATTGTTGAATTGCATACGATTTTAGTTGGTATAGCAAGTTCATGCAAGTACTGCGCACGAGGTGCTGCGAAACATGTAAATTGCAGCAGTTCTGGACAAAAAATGTAATCGTACTGTATTGTTACTATAGAATTGGTTGAGGGACAAATTTGCAGGACCCCTGAAAACACATGCCAAACATATTTGATGGATTTTGATCGTAAAAACCAG
>Ga0126342_10000637_pt1 | contig 40902 bp, 50 predicted proteins | sample Cyp1metagenome_FD_92528 | JGI IMG/M metagenome (GOLD analysis project Ga0126342, IMG submission 92528) | Coral microbial communities from Lord Howe Island, Old Settlement Bay, Australia - Cyphastrea 1 metagenome | ecosystem: Host-associated > Invertebrates > Cnidaria > Coral ...
ACCACCTTTCGGTCAATCAGTGGATTCGCTCTGCCATCCGTGATTCACAACAACCAACGTCTCCTATAGGTTTCCTATTCTGAAACTTCCGCCACCGCCTTGTGCGGTACTACTGGTATATTTATTGCATGGCCGTATGGCTATTATGGTCGAATGGAGGACAGCAAGATCGAGCTCGTTCTCACCGCCCGGCCCCATCAGCTTATTCAGCTTCACATCATGATTCATCTTGATGATCACTGCATTCTCACGATATCTCATGATTCTCACGCTGGCCATACCTGGCCACTACATTGTCCTCCTTGAGGTCATGTAGTCCTGAAGTCGAGAAGCCGAAGCCCCAAAGATCGAGGGAGGCAGGATGCCTTTTCAAAATGGATAACTGGATTTACCACGTTCTGCCTGTTTGTGTTCACAAGTTCTCATTTGCCCTTTGCTTCATCCATCATGCTCTGCCAGAGACTCTACCATGTTCTGCACGTGAATCGCACCCTTTCATTGCACAGGGCTGCGGCGCCGCCGATCCGAAGACGAGAGGAGCCCTAAAGCCATGATCACATTGATTGGCTTGGCCCCTTGGCCATGCTTGGCCCAGTTGCCATTTTGATCAATTTGTGAAGTCAACTTTCATTGGCAAGGGTGTTGTATTGTGTTGCCTCATACAGGATCTGCACGAGGACTGGAGGGCTCAGTGGTCAGTCGCACAGCCGTTGGGTGATAAACCAGATAGAGATGTGGGACATGGGAAGGCGAGAGTTAGCAAAAGTTCAAGCCCACCGACGTTTCACAGCTATTGGGGCGAGATTGGAACGTATTTGGACAGTCGGTCTTTGATCATCCCACATCTTTCTGCCCAGCGGGCGCAGGACCTCCAAGCCCGGCGCAGGGGCCGCAGCTATCCGCAGCTTGAGCGGGTTCACCGTGTTCACCCGTGTTGTTCACCATTTTTGGTCATTGCCGGCATTGCTAGGCCCTGCTAGGCCGCTAGGGTTTGAGATTCCGCTTGGGGTTGAGGTCCTGTCGTCTTGGAATCCCGACGGTCAGACTTCCCAGAGCCATCCAGCTCTACAAGGCGAGCCTGGCTGAGCCTGGCTGAGCCTGTTTAACTTTGTCAGGTTGACTTTGCAAACTCTGAACTTTTCAGTGGTTGAAACATCTTGAAACTTCTGCCGCTCTGGATGTAGGCAAGTCATCACCAGCCAGGATGAGGTTCGGCACGAGTCTTCCGCTGATGAATGTGTGTTTTTTTTTATTCAAGAGCTGGTAGCTTTGTCAGGATGACCGGCGAGGGGCTTGGGAAGGCACGGAAGTGCAATTACATGAGAACTTTGAATATGCACAAGTGAACTGCTGCAGGGCAGCCCTGAGCATAGGTGGACTATTTTACCATTGCCTTCGGGGGGTGTTAGGACCGAAAAGAAGGAGCCACTTCTAAGCCATTTATACATTAGGATTAGTGTGAGTTCAGCACTGAACATATGAGAATGGAAGGTGTTATCGTGACCAGTCCCGCTTTCCTAACCGTTCCTGTGGGTTTGTAGTTTGTAGCACCAAATATGGATATGGCTAGTTCCACAAATGATATATGAGATAAATTGGTATATTATGGTATATTTATATATATTATATAGTCTGTACTTTACAGTGTATCATATATAATGCTATGTAGATATTTGTAGAGGATGCTGCTGGATGGACCCTGTGCAGGCAGAGACGGCACCAGCCCCCGGGCGGCGCGGATGCGAACAGAGAATGGGCTCAGCAAGAGCTCAGTGACTTGTTGGCCAAATGGGTTTGATTTTTTCCGGTGCTGGGATTGTGACAGATTTACAGAGTATATATATATATATATATATGTATATATATGGAGGTATGTTGGAGCACACTGTGAAAACTTTTTCAGGGTGCGTTAGGGTTTGCTTTGTGGTCTCAAAAGCTTTGACAACTGGGTGCGATTGGTTGGTGGACGGGATGTTTGGATTGATCCTAGGCTGGGCACCGAACCGATGCCCAAAGTGATCGACAAGCGCCTCGTCACAGAGACCGACCTGAGGAGAGGGGCAGTTGTGCTTTGTCAGAGACAGCGGGAAATGTTCAACAAATTGTAAGTGCAAAGAAATTGAAAGTGCCAAGGCCCTACCTAAAGCAACCCCTATGCAAAACCCTTCTAAACTGCGGCACCTGCGCAGGACTTCATGTCTACAGGCTCGCCACAATCGATCGGCGTTGACAGTTGACCGCATTTTCCCATTTGGCAGCCCGAAAGGTGACTGGTCCAACCGGCATGTGGAGAAAGATCCATATCCCAATGGGCGCAGCACCCGACGTCATGAGGACCAGCTACTTTTAGTCAACTGTCACTCTCTTCGACCTGTTAGCCTTGAGCAGTTCAATTCCCAACACTGGACTTGGCAAGGATGGTCCTACAGGCTTCCGAGAGAACACTTACCCGGCATACCCGGAGGCTCCCCCAAAGATGGTACAAACTACCCAAACACCAAAAAAAACGAAGCCATTTCAATATATTTCAATGCCATCTTGGAATCTTGGATCAGGAACGCCGAGCACCTCGCAGGGCTCCCAGGTCTCAGGAGATCTCAAGAGTTTCGACGCTGGGAAGCCACCCTTCAGTGGATGAGCGCTTCCATGCTGTTAAGGAAATGCCCTTGCAGAGCATACAAGTGATCGGAAGGACCGGCTGAACGAATGTCCATTGTTGTTATATAATTGTTGAACAAGCGGTCACTGCCATTTCAGTGGGTCATGGGGCTCTTCATGCCTGGAATACAATACACTATAATACACTCCTTCCAACCCTTAACCTCAGAACATCTTTGTGTCCACGTTCTCTCTTATGCACATGCACAAAATGCATCAAAATGCAATCAACTGCACGCATGCCATGTTTCCCAGCAGACTTCAACTTGGGCAAGCCTGCCTTGAGCGCCTGAGGATTGGCAGCGCAGAGATGGTGAGAGCCAGTCCCACCAACCACATGGTCGACCAGAGGAGGAGAAACGCCATCATCGCCATCTGTCAATTCACCACCGATTGTGATCCCCAGATTGCCATGTACAGGAGCATGGATCTCGTTCAGCACCTAGTTTTTGTTCATGATGTTTGTTGGTTCTGTGGGCCAAATGGTGCTCGCGCACAGAGAGGTGTGTTGGATGTATGTGCGAACATGCATCTTGTACCATGTTGTACTATGTTGTCATGTTAAATCATGTATTGCAAGCATTTGACACAGATATTCATCACGGAAGTGTGTATGCGGCCCCAGAATCCCAGCCCAGGGTTGCACGGCCATCACGTTTGTGATGTGCAACTCACACACACATACACTTGCGGTCATTGAGGCTCGCATGCGGCGACTAGTGAACGCTTGGCTCCTCGTGATGATGAAAGGCGGTACAAGGACCATCAGCAAACACCAGCCAGAATCAACAGCCACTGTCATTTTGCAGCCATAGGGATCTGATCATAAATCTTAATTTGGTACAAGTTGTTCCTCATGGCGAATCTATCTATCTTACTCTATCCTATTCTATCCTATTCTACCCTATTCTATCCTACTCTATCCTATTCTATTCTATTCTATTCTATTCTATTCTAATTCTGTTCTATTCATTTCTATTCTAATTCTATTCTAATTCTATTCTAATTCTATTCTATTCCATTGTATTCTTTTCTATTTTATCCAATTCTATCCTATTATATCCCATTCTATCCTAATTCTATTCTATTCTATTCTAATTTAATTCTATTCTATTCTAATTTAATTCTATTCTATTCTATTCTATTCTATTCCATTTGATTCAAATTTCATTCCATTCTTCTATCTATTCCATTCTTCTATCTATTCTATATGTTCTATCTATTCTATTTATTCTATATCTATTATATCTATTCTATCCTTTCTATCGATTCTATCGATCCTATCTGATCTTATCCTATTTAATTTACCTAATCTATATAATCTATCGAATCCTATCTAATCTTATCTAATCTTATCTAATCTATCTAATTTATCCAATCTATCTAATCTAATCCTGCTAATCCTATCTAATCCTATCTAATCCAATCTTACCTAATCTGGTTTAATCCTATCTAATTTTATCTATATAATCTTATCTAATCTTGTCTAATCCGATCTAATCCGATCTAATCTGATCTAATCTGATCTAATCTAAATCTAAACCTAAATCTAGTCTTATCTAAATCTAATCTAATCGTATCTTCTCTAATCTAATCTAATCTTATCCTGTCCTATCTATCTATTTATCTATCGATCCATCCATCCATCTATCCATCTATCCATCTAGTCCATCTAGTCCATCTAGTCCATATTATTATTATCATTATTATTATTATTATTATTTATATTGTAATATGTACTTGAACTACGGGCACTTTTCGCAAATTTTATCTGACTCACATTGACTCAGGACAGGCCTCGAGAGGAGGAGCGTCGGACACCTCGCAGGGCACCCAGATGCAGACCTGTAGCATGTTGCCTTTCAAAGCACTCACGCTTTCGGTTCATAAATTCTTAAATGTTTGAGTCCCAAGTCGGAACCTGTAATAATCACAATTAGTATATATCAATTCATCACATTCATTCTCATTTGCTGACATTATGACCAAATTTCGATCCCAGCAATCAGGAGGTGTGTAGTATGGTATCGGGCAGTATAACTTGGTGAGAACTTAAGACCCCATTTGTGACACTTTAGGGCTGTATTTGACTGGCAGACCGGCCATACCACGGAAAAGAGGTGGCCAGATTCAGTTCATAGGCTGGCCATATCATATCATGATTTGCATAATACGATAATATATAAACATCTATCATTCCACTCAGAAGAAAGCATGTGCATAAGTGTACATACATACATCCCTATAGGCATGCATGCATGCATGCATGCATGCATACATACAGACATAAACACACACACATATGCATGCATGCATACATACAGACATACAGACATACACACACACATATACATACATACAGACAGACAGACAGATAGACAGACAGAAAGACAGACAGACAGACATACAGACATACAGACATACAGACAAACAGACATACACACAGACACACATACACACAGATATACATACATATGTACGTACGTACGTACCTACGTACATACGTACATACGTACATACATATACAATCATATACATACATATACATATAAGTACATACATATACATACATATACATACATATACATACATATACATACATATACATACATATAAGTACATACATATTCATACATACATATACATACATATACATGCATATACATACATATACTTACATATACATACATACATATTCATACATATACATATACATATACATATACATATACATATACATATACATTTACATACATATACATACATATACATTCATATACATTCATATGCATACATATACACATACACATACACATACATATACATATACATACACACACATACATACATACATCCATACATTACATTACATTGCATTACATTGCATTACATTACATTACATTACATACAGTTACGTCATGTATAGTTGTATCTAACTATTTTTTTTGTTTACTCTTATATGCATTTAAATTTATATAACTATCTATTATGTATGCATGTATGTATAAACGTGTGTATATATATATTACATACATATATATATATATATATATGTATGTATGCAATGTAATGTAATGTAATGTTATGTTATGTTATGTCATGCTATGTATGTATGTAATGTAATGTAATGTAATGTAATGTCATGTCATGTCATGTCATGTCATGTCATGTCATGTCATGTCATGTCATGTCATGTCATGTCATGTATGTATGTATGTATGTATGCCTCTGTAAATATCCCTTCTGTGCATCACATATGGGTCGATGTTGGTGGCTTTCTTCAGCTCACTGCATGCCAGGCACGAAGACGTCAGAAGCACTGCCGCCCCCACCGCCTCCTCCTCGAGATGATCGTCATGACCAGGACACATTTTTTCCACCTACAGTTTTCACCTAGAGCTCATTTGACCTACAATTTGAAGATGGGTTGAAGTAGCAAATTGAGAATAGATAGATAAAAATTACATCAGATTAGTCCAGATAAAACGATGCGGACGCAATCGTGCTAATTAATCAGGATAGTACATATGTTGTTTTGGACACTTCGCTGCTTTGCTACTGTAGGAGGAGAGATCCTACAGAACTGGTCAGCCGCACCTGTCAAGCAACAGATGGAGCGAAGCAGCCTCAAGCACGGAGGACACTTTGAAATGCATAAGCTTGAACTCTGAAACTATTTGGGTACGTTCAAGACTTCATGATCCCCACCCCACCCCACCCCACACCCACCAAATTGAAAACAGACTTGCCTGTGTAAAGGCATGGGAGTTTTTTTGGGATTTTTTTTTTGGACAGACCCTTTTGATCCTGGCAAGGCACAAATGCATGCAATTTCTTGAATACCGGGTATTACTGAATGTGATTACATGATGACTAATGATAACCTTGATTGAATTCTTGGTCAAGAGCAGCCTCAGAGGTCCAAGCGCTTGGGTGTGATTGAAAGGAGTTCCGGGACCGTGGGGACCGTGCTCCCAACGGCCAGTGGCTGACAAGCCGTGACGGCCGTGAACAGGGCGAGTCTTAGATGCGACAGTCATACTGGGAGATTTCAAAGAGGGACGCATTCGGGTAGGAAAACCCATAGAAAACCCATGGCAAATACATGGCAAATACATGGTTTTCGGGGCATCGTCGGTCAAGATTTTGACAACCCTCCATGTGTTTGTCCTGTAAAGTCCAGACGAGTCTAGAAGCGGATATAAACCATGATAAACCATCTTGAAACTCCAAATCTGATAGAGCTTGCCCACCGCTTTGTATTCAGTTGCCATTGGCTTGTCATTCCTTGGACTTCACAAGGAAAGACATCGCAGAGACGGTGCCCACGACTATCGTCGCGAGTGGGACCCGGACCCCCGCGAGAAGGAGAACGCCATTGATCGCTTAAAGATGGCTGATGATGCCTGATGATTCTGATGATGGATGCGACATTGAACACATTGGTCAATCAATAAATTAATTGCCTCAATCTTGGATTTGGATGATTTGAGGATTCATGATGATTCAGGATTGATAGTTCCACATTTCTGAGACAGTTTTGTCGCCATGGGCCGGCCTTCCGTTTGAACATGTCATGGATCGATGATCGATGCAAGGAGACCTGGGATCATCGCGGAAGGCTCAGCCAGCTGATACTCGCTGATAGTTTGACAATGTTTGACAGCCTCATCTCGATCTGATCCGGTTTGCCTCTGACAAGATATGACAAGATATATAGTGTTTGAAATGTTATGAAATTTATTTGAAATGTACTTGACAATCTTGAAATGTTCTGAATCCGAGGCCCAAGCCGCAGAGAATCTCATCGTTTTGACGACTTCTCTGGCCCCCGGGAGATTCACGAGGCTTTGGGGCAGAGTAGTTGAAGACCTGCCGGCGTCCCTCATGGCTTAGCTCATGGTTGCATGAGATGTATGCCAGGAGCGCCAAGAACAGCGCCGGGAGCTTGAAAGCTTTGGCATTGGCCCATGTGCCGATTACATCTATTGTAACATGTTTGTGTTGTCTCATTTCTATTTCCATTTCTATCCCTTTATTTATTGATGTGATTGCCAGGCTGGCAGATCCTTTCAAACAATTTTTTGGTTCCATGCTTGAGTCATCTTGAGTCTACCAGTTGAGCTGCTTATGATTCTGAGGTGTTTGGCGGGATCAGCGATCGGCGAAGCACTGGGATCCTGGAAGACGTCCCAAGGCCATTTGGGCCTTGCAGCGCCAACGGGAATTCTAAAGTATAGGCCAGGCCAGTGGCGAGGGCAACTGAGCCGGCCACTTGAAGGCATAACATTCTAAGATTCTAAGGTAAGCTAAGATATGCCAAGTAGATGTTGTTGGAGCAACTGTTAGGATTGCTTCAAGTGGATGGCTGCAACATGCTTCAACTGGGTACCGGACACGTTTTTCATCGTTTTTCTGTGCTGGCAGAGCCGGAAAATGTCGGGCATGAGGACGGGATGCATACAGAGTCCGCTCGGCAAGAGCGTCAGGCATTTGCCAGCGACTAAGCAAGCCACAAAACTGGTGATTTGCTGCGGTTTCAGCTTTCTTTCACTCACTAGTTGCCTGCCATGATGGCAAATTGTGTTGGGTTGTCATTGGGTTGAAGTGCGAGGATTTGGGTTACCCCTGAATTGTTATTCTAGTCTCTGAGCCATTGGTGGATTGGAATCCAGGTCCAGGTATGCATGCAGTTCTAGTGAGTTGAGAGGGAGATTAATGGTACCATCAGCATCATCATCAGCATCCTGGCAGCATCCTGCTCTGATGGCAAATGACTTCACAAGGATGCCCGCTCCAGCAATAGATCGACACAGTGGCGTGAAACGATGCTTGTCTGCAAGGGTGCGGCCATGTGCGACCTTCCCGCGGAATGGTGATTTGTAGCCCTACATTTTCAGGTGATACAGCTGAATGCAGTTGAAGGCCTTGAACACGTTGTGTAATTCTTTGAGTGCCCAGCCTTTCACCCCATTTGTATCCATTTGTATCCATTTGTTTCAGTCGCATGGCTTCAAGGACTCCACGGACGCGCAGATGAAGCGCTGGTGTTGAAAGAAGTTGAAAGCGCTGGGCAAAAGGTCGACATCACGACATCCCTTTGGCGTCGTTGACAGTGGCATTGTTGATGGTGTAGTCAGGTTATGTCAGGTTCAGGAGGTTTACTCGTAAACACGTCCGAGCACAGCTGCGGCTGCGGATTTCGGCTCAACGCAGGCTCCTCAGTCTTCACAACTCTTAGACTGGTGGGCAAACATGAACTAAATCACAAAGGATGACCAGATGATCAGAGTGCACGTCGATCCGATCATTTCAGTCGCGTAAGCCATACTTCACGTCCCAAACGCTTTGACAAGTGAACCAACTACCGTTTGGACATGTCTGGACCAAGTGGAGCCGCAGCTCCAGAGCAAGCAGCGAAAAGCAATGAAGCCCTTGAATGCCCTTGAATCAAGTTCTCCTGAGGCAGGCGGATAATATATATTATAATATGTATGCACGCATATGTTTATATAAATGTATAATGTATATGATACACACACATATATATACATATATACGGTACAAAAAGTATAGAAAAGATGAAAGAGCAGATCTTACAGCAAAAATGTGCTCGACACTGTTGTTGCTTGGGTTAGCGTGTGGGCAGCGAACAGGTGTCATGTTGGTCTGTGAGAGAAGCCCATGATATAGCACCTCGGCATCACCTTGGCCATGGCCAATCAGTTTCGAGATGTCAGAAGGTATGCAAGTTGAAATGCCCGGAAGCGAGACATGGCATGTCCTTCATGTGTACCAGCCATTTCAAGTGCGCAGCACTGGGTATAATTTGATTTGTCAGCTGGATCGCTCAATAGATCTTCCATGATTGTGAGGCCTCTCGTTTCTGATGGTCTTGCAGGGGGCCTGGTGAAAGCTTGTGACCCGTGACAAAAGCTTGATCACTTTTAGATTCTCGGGGCTATGAACGGCGTCCATCATGCCGGCCCTGCAGTGCAGGCCCTTCAGTGCCATTGTCACAGACGTAGCTCCATCTTCCAATGCTGCTTGCGGTGGGCTGAGTATCTCCATGGCCACTACGCCTTTCTCATTGCTCGGATGATCCTTTCCTTAGGCGCAGGCATTGAGAGCTGGCTGGCTCACGGCACGAAGTCGCGAGAACAATATCAAGGTAGCAACCCTGCAGAGCATCCTTGGCTGCTTAACAGCATGGTGACATACAGTGACCTGCGAGGCACTGCTAATGAGCATTCCTTGTGGAGACCCCGTGGATGCCTCAGTTCGAATGGCTGGACAGTGATGGACAGTGATGGACATGATTGGGCAATATCATGGCGTGTCATGGCAGTTTGTATTCATCCATTCGATTTAAAGCTGGAGTGTCTTGAACCGGCCAGATCGGCGGCAGGTCCGGAGAATTGCCCTGTTCGAATGCACATTCCCGGCGAGGGTCGAAGACTCAGTGCAACCACATGAGAGGCGTTTGGTCATTGAGTGGGCCATGCCAAACCTGCTCGACACAAGAAACCTTGTGGCCCTGTCCTACATACATCTACATACTATGTAAACAGTACTGAATTGCTCGCACTAATCAAGATACCACTGGCTTGCACCAGAAAAGAAGGCATGTCACATGAAAACATTCGGCCGCACGAAAGTGAAATGCCCGGCTGAGGTTGTGAATTCACCTGTGTCAATGGATCACTGGGAAGCTGTACAAATCCAGTCCGAGACCTTTGCCAAACGCTACTGAGGGTCGTCTCGGAAACCGAGACCCTGCAAAACAGAAGCCGTGCTACAGGCCATGAATGTCGCGGACCTTGAAAAGTCAAAGTGCAAGGGCCTTGACACATAGCCAGAAACCATGACAGACAAAGTGCACAGCCCAACAGTTCAATAGCTCGATGTATCTTTAGAGCAGAGATAGTAATTATGCCCGTCTTAACCGAATAAACGTGGTCCAACCTTCAGGCAGGAGTTGCGAAATTTCAGGCTGTCAAGTCTGCAGCACAGCCCTGAGAAACAGATGGCAACACATTGGCATAGTTATGCATAACTCAATATTGCCTGAATGACATGTGACAAGCACATCACATGAAATGTGATATGTCAGTGAAGCAAAATTGACAATGGTGTCAATGGCTCCTTGAACAGGTCCAGACAATCTCTGTGCAGGACCCAGATGATTTCGAGGCTTCTCAAACTGACACGCTGTGAGCTTTGTCAAGGCAAAGAGTGCGCGACCGGCTTCTATCTTACAGAGGACCGCAAAATCAATGGCTGCCTCTTGGATCCTCTTGGCACATGAAATCATATGAAGAACATTGCAGAACCATGATACATGCGGGTGCTTGAGGACGAGAACCAGTGCCATAGCCAGTTTGCGTTTTTTGTTCCCTGCGCCGGTCTCGGGTTGCAGCATCTTGCAGCACTGGCAAAAAGCAGCCTTTCGAGTCCCATGGGTTCTCAAATTTTCTCAAATTCTCCTTAGTATGTCCTGTTGCTGGAGGTGTGTCTGGGATCGTTGGCCTGCTCTTATTGACGTTTATGTCGCCAAAGCCCCAGTGCAGACTGATGCAGGCAGCCTTACTCCTTCCCTTTCTGGCATGTGTACTGTGATTATGACCACTGCAGGTGGTATATTTGGCTCAGAAAGCAGCGTGGTCCTTAGCATCACTCTGATGGACTGGCTCGAGTTGCAAGCTTGGTCCGGACAGGCCCACTGTCAACACCAGAGTCTTGAAGCGCGCAATCATGCGACGTCGGCATATGACCTTGCGCGCAGGAGACTTAAGAGTTGCCAAATTCCGTACTCTGTTAGTCGTGTGATAAACAGTGTGATGTCATGTGAGCTGCAGTTCAACGGCCAAGGATCACACAACGCGACAACACCTTTGGCAAGCTCCTGAGTGTAATTCTTTGCTCTTTGTGTCTGACTGTATTCGAAATGTTCTGAGGTACCCGCTATCGATCAATCTCTGCACAGCGAGGTCCGAGGACGGCCACATTGTTGGTGGTAGAGTGGGTGCCTTCGTGCTGGCTACCAACTGCCAACTTGTGGACACATGTTTCAAAAACACGCCATATTTGCATGATTTGAATGTGAAATTCTGGCTGACGATATGCACTGTAATTGGAACCAATTCACACCGAGGCATTGTTGATGTTCTTCAGCTTTCAGGCCTTTGTCCTCGTTTGGTGCGTCGAGGACTCGGGCACTCAGCCCTTTTGTACTGTACAACTCTTGCTGTTTTGCAGCCTGGCCAAGGTAGTTGCATTACTCTTTTGGCTGTTATGTTCCATTGTGCTAGCCTCAGTTTCAGAATCCGGAGACATGCGTGTTATAAGAATCTTAGAGCCACAGACTGGGAGGGCTCTCAAATAATCATTTTTGCAGTTTTTTTTTCTCTCAGTTGGCTTTTCAATCTGTACTTCAGTTTCCTTTGAATCTTAAGTTTGATCATAAACTTTTTTCTTCGGTTTCATCATCAATTTCCATTTCGGTTTCATCATCAGTTTCGTTTGAATCTTCAGTTTCACCATCAGTTGTTTTTGGCTTTTTAGCATTTTTTTTTTAAAATCAGTTTTGTCCGGTTTTGGGCATCATTTCGGACCTCTTCTCGGGCCGCTTTTCGCCAGTTTTCTGGAAATCTATCAAACAATCTAAAAGTAGCAAAACACGCTGGGTTTTTATCGTTTTTAATCTTTTCTTCCCCTCGTTTTTTTAATTATCAGTTTTTTGTTTTCGTTTTTTTTTAAAAAAATATTTTTTTTAAATCAGTTTTTTCCTTTTTTTTAAACAGTTTTTTCTTTTGCCGTTTTCTTTTCGTTTTTTTCCTCCGTTGAGGTTTGTAGATCGAACTAAAGAAAAAAACAAATTGGAAACCAAACTGAAAAAACTGAAAACCAAACTGAAGATCAAATTGACTGCAAAAAAACACACAAACATCACAAACTGAAAACCAAACCGAAAAAAAATGAAAACCAAACTGAAGATCGAACTGAACAAAACTGAAAACATAAACAAATCAAGATTTCCAATCTCTGGCCAGCAAAGAATCTCATAACATGCGTGTCATTGGGAAATTGTATGAAATTGTATGATGTTGTATGAACTTCTGTGAACTTGTGAGGATTTATGGAGACAGCTCTGTCTCTTGCCTTTCAGGTCTCCAACTCGCAAATGCTCAACGAAGGTGGGCTGTGGACGGCTACTGTATGGAGTTTGTGTGAGTTGCTATTGGCCTGGATCAATTGCCATTCCAGTTCTGAGGCAAAGTGTCCGGAGTCAAAGAAGACATCTTCTCCATTTGCCATGCTACGCTTCGGAGGCTAAATTCAAGGCCGTGGCATCCCAGGATTTTCAATTTCGTTGACCTTGATCTGCAGGCATTCAACGAAAATGGGAAAGCTGATTTACACTGCCACACTGTGACCTCAACTGAGCGCACGGAGCTTGAACGAAGCTTCAACTTGGATGCCATGAGTCAAGGTACGTATTTACAACCATTGCGACTTTCCTCTATGTTGGAAGCTCAATTCCCAGGGAAGCAATCGTTTCGAAGGAAAGAGTTGGTGGCCTAGCCAGGCTGTCTGGCAGCGCCGTCGAAGGATTCGTCTGGACACAGATGAGGCATCTTCAACCATGAAGTTTGTGTGTTTTTGACAGAACATGAGACAAGCTGCTTTTCAGTGATTCCCAGGCAACCATGAAGGATTTCACCGTAATGCTCAAGGGCTTCCCTTGTGAGACAGGAAACCAGGCCCTGCGCACAGATCGCACAGATTACTGGGGCTTTACGGCGCTTCAGTTGGCCTTTTCAGGTGGAGCATCATCGCTTGGACTTCGTTCGCAAGACGACAGGGTGGAAGCCTTGAAAGTGCTGTTGATGGACACCTTTCTCAACACATCCCAATAATTACTGTACATCTTACATAATACCTTTCCATACCATTTCAATACCAAAGAACATCAGTCAGTGTTTAGCATAGCTTTGCATGATTCCAAAATAGTGCATCAATCATCGTGGGGGCTCTTTGCGTTGTGTTGCCTTCGGGGGACTTGCAGGCGACAACCCATCGGTGTATCCATATGCTGGGAGTACAACCATGAGGAGGCCAGTGATTTCGCTAAGCTAGCAATGGGACGAAAGAGGTGCCGCGGTTCCATCCCTTGGCTCGTTTGCTGCCGATTCAGGTGACAGAAATTTTGGCCCGAGAAACTTGGCTATGGGGCAAGGCTGGTTCATCATACTGTGAACAGACCTGTGCTCAGACAAGAGGGAAAGAGAGAGATAAAGCGATGGGCTCTTGAAATCAAGCAAGAGACATAGAGTCTCACCATTGTCAAAGCTGCGACGAAGCAAATGCCATCCAATGCCCAAAAAGAGTGTGACAAGAGCAAAACATAGCATAGCAAAACCAAATCAAGAAATATCAAGAATTCTTCACGCTTTGAGTTTGAGTTCACGCAGGCTAGGGACAGCTGTGGCGGCGGTGGTGAGATACAGGCGACGATGCTGGGGCCCAAGTCCTTCAATTCCTCAAGCAGAGCTGGTTGCAGATTTGGCGACCCAGCCCCTTTGCTATCTTTGCTTCGCGCGGTTGTATTTCTGCATGTTTCTGCAAGAGGCCACCAGACAACAGGGGAGAAGGACTGTCGCTTTCACAGCTTGGGTGCGCTTCTCATTATGCTTTGACTTGCTTTGACAGTGCTGCAGGATGTGGGCCAATGCGCTATTTCTTCCAGTACCTGACTCAATTTTTGGTCCGAAACTTGGAGCGCGTTTTGGAACCATACATGTCTTCTTGAGAACGATGGAACCGTGGAATGTGACTGTAATCTGTGTTACAACCACTGGTAGCCTGGTAGCGGTCAATTTGGGCAAATTCTTCAAGGCCACACCAGCGCAGCAAGAGGCAGTCGTTGCCCTGGAAAGCGCATGAGACCTTACAGTCTGACAGGTTGTAACACACTCGGCTGTTGTTTTCACGCGCAGATCTCCGAGGATGCAGACTTGGGTAAAGCAAGGCGGCATGAAGAACGTGTCATGTGCTTACGCCATTTTCAGATGTGTCAGTGCCGTCGCCGCGATCTCGGTCATATTCAGCCGTCGGATGAGGCCACTCTTGCTGCTGCCAACGCGGTATCGACAGGCCTGGACTTGCGAGTTGGTGTTGGAGATGAGGTTGACTCATGTTGACTCGGGTGATTCCTAGTCGTTTGCTTCCTGAGGTTGTATGTATGTCGTGTTTCGCTCGGAGTCTGGCTGGCATGTTGTTCTTTTATGTTCTTTTGGACCTCACATGGACAAAGCTGTATGCCTGTGCGTTCCTGTGCGGTGGATCCATCTTTGTCTCACGTACGCACATGCATGCAGCAGACAGACAGACACTCAGACATACATGTACAGACTCTACAGACTATTACATATATTCATAGCTCTGTTGTTTAGCCCGCGGCGTGTCAAACGTTGCACATAAAGCATTTGCCTCCCTGTAGCCATCTGTAGCCCATGTCACTTATATAACTAACTTATATATGAATTTATGTTGACCTCTCGACTCAACTTGTCATCCAGTGCGTGTTTGACTGGTCCTTGGAATGATTTGTCGGCTCATTGGCAGGGCTGAAAGGGCGAGGGCCTAAACTTGTCATTGACATGGCCTGTCCGCAACCACTTGCCGCACAAGTGTTTTATCTCCCCAATGCTCAGGACCACGCAAGGCAAATCTTTTCCTCCAAGACTGAGAGACCACTCTACAATGGGATCGGATCTCAGGCAGATCCAAAGCTTTGTCGATCCCACCTGGACCATCTTGGAGCCTTAGGGATGTGCAGCTGGAGTTTGGCCCGAGGCAACGGATTAAGTTCGAAGTGAGTGGAAGTGGTTCGGAGCCAGAAAGCGCCAGATGCCCAGCACCTGAATTCTCTCAAGGCATTTCGGAGGGGCAAAGGAAACTGGGAGCCTCACAGTCAGGGCTAGACATAAACAGCACTTCAGCATACTTTAGCCATCTTTAGCCACCTGTAGACTGGATCCAGGTGCTGTGGCACAACTTCAGCAAAGCCCAGGCTTCACACTTTGGCCCGCGATCATCCGTTGGGATGTAGTGAATGTACTGAGTTGTCCAGGACAGATCAGCAGCTTCTCTTTCGACCGGTGAACAGTGCCAGGGAGTGCCATGTCGAGCTGCCCTATCAGTGTTGGCCATTGCTGGCTCTATCGTGCTTTGGGGCGTGGATCTTAGGCTGGCCGGAGTCTTTTTGCAGTCGATCCTCACACAGCAATAACAAGTCGAGCTTAATTAAACACAACGACGGACAATACAAGGCAGAAAGGATCAGGAATGGGAAGGGGTGCACCCGTGGTCCCCAGAAAGAATCGTATTCAGATTGGCCAGTTGGTGAAAGGCGTGTCATGATTGTCATGTTGGTTTTCTCCCACGATTGCAGTTAATCAACTTCCCAGGGGTCCCAGCCGCAACTTGTCACAGCTCAGGCCTTCTTTTCTATTTCCCTTTTGCCATCTATGAAGCCTGACCCCAAGTGATTCTTGCACCTTGTTGCGACCACACTGACACTGTGACTGGTGGACAAGGCCTGGTCCTACTCGGCTTTGGGTCCGCTCCCTGGATTCGCCCCATGGGGCCCTGTGGGAGCACTGTGCAAATTGTTCTGGGTGCACCAAAGACTCCCGAGGTGCCGCGTCCGACACCACCACCGAAATGATCTTCAGCATGTTGGTGGTGGTGTGGGCCTTGTCACTTTAGTCTGGTCAGGCAAACCGGTCTCACAGGTCTCACAATAAGTCTCAACAGTCTCAGCGATTGCACTTCCAATTTGTACGGGGCCAGGCTGGAAATCAGATTCTGTACCTGCTTTGCGAGAAAGCATCTCGATTCATTTGCTTTCGCTTTGCCGGCTCCCTGATTTACCCGTGTGAGAATCACAGCTGAATCCAAGACATAATCCAACTTGAAAAGCCAAATTTTCTCGAAAACTGCGAGGAATGGTTTTCTCCCCAAGGTCGGCCATCAGCTCACTGCATACATTTGGCTCTACACGTGGCCAGCTCAGAATCATGACTTCTATTGTCTTAATATTGTCTTGGTGCTCGGCCGTGGCTGCTGAGGATGGCTCTGTTGTGCAACTTGGCAATGGATTTGGTGATCCTTTTCTACACCACCCAGCTGGCCATGGCCAATTTGGGTCTGCGTCCCGGTGATATGAGACCAAACTTCACAGCTGAAAACGAAGGAAGAACATTACCAAGAGAGATGCAGCAAAACAAGGCCGCTACAGGTCCCTGCTATTTTATGTGAACAATAGTTGAAGATAGTTGAAGGGGTAGTTGCAGCGCTCGTTGCTACCACTCATTTACTATCAGAATCAATGCTCGTTATCTCTGTCTCTCTCATTCCTCCCATTTCTGTTCATTTCTCTCTGTCTCTCTTTCATTTCTATTATTCCTCTCTCTCTCTCTCTCATTTCTCTCATTCTTCCCTCACTCTCTCTCTCTCTCTGATTTCTGTCATTTTCTCCCATTTCTCTTATTTCTCCAATCTTATATATATATAGTATTATATAGTTAGTTATACAACAGAACCAACTATAAGTATATATTATAATATATATATATACATTTCTCTCCCTCTCTCTCTCTCTCTGTCTCGAATTTCCTGCTTTTGGCAAGCCTCGCAGTCAGTTTAGTTTGAGGCCTTGAGATAACTACAGCCACTTTCCTGATGGGCACTGATGAGTCATTGACCAAGAAAGGAAGAGGAAGGCAAATGAACTGGCTGAAAACTGAAATATGCAGCGGTGGAATGATCCTTGTGCACTTGGGGACAGAGTTCAGTGCATCCAAGGGTGACAACCTTCCCAATGAGGGCCAGAAACTCATTCGTTTGATTCATCTCCTCGAGGAATGTGAACTGTTTATTTATAAACCCGTAAAGAGCGACCAATGGGCGACCAAAACTGAACTTGTGGACAGGGTCGTGCTGGAAAACTGCGAGCAGGAAGGTAATAATTACTTGGAAACTGGAAACCTTCTGAATTCTCGCAGAATCTTTGGAACCTAAGAAGATTCTCGGGGACCTGTCTGAGGCCAAGTTGGGAGCACGGCTGAAGTCCTACAACTTCCCAGCTTGCTTCTTCTTGCCTTTCCTGCCCTTGGCCTAATTAAAGTTTCAGACGAAAGATATTTCGTCCTGTGACCGAGTGGGTGCCCATCAAGGTTCGAAGCCCTGCCACCACCCCAGTGCTTAGTGCTGCGTAGTGCTGCTGGAAGAGCGTTTTTGTTTTTTCTGTTCTTTTTTTGGTTTCACTCTTCACCGCTGCCCGGGTCGCAAAGGTTCACAGTGGTGATACCATATCACATCTACAAGACGTTGGTCGGTTCTCAGCCCATCAGTCTGGATCACAGTTCCGCACCGCATTTGAGACACATGACATTAACACAGGGTACAACATCTTGGCACTGAGGACAGAGAGCGGCCGATGGTTTCTTAATGCCATATGCTGAGACATGCTGAGACTGATTGGAGACAGCGTGATGATCACGTAAGGTTTGGAGGATTATGATGGAACAACCCTAACCTTTTGAATGTCGAGTGTCACCAAAGAACATGGAGGTTGTCGTGTGATGGAGCCACGGTATATGTCCATCTGTCGTGCCTGTGCGTTTGATATCCCAAAGGCCAGCTCCCTTTGACATGTCGCGATATGCGGACGTGGATGGGATCTCAGCTCTCGTGTGGCCAAAGTCATCCAAAGTCTTAGGAGATCTTAGGAGCTTGGCCCAACTTGGTCAGATGCCCAATTTGTGCTGTGGCAAGCCGGCAAGCCCAGGTGCTCAACATGACGCAAGCAACGATGTCCCTGTTCTTCAGCCCAGGAGGGGAGTCAGCTTCCTGCAGACCAAAGCCTTTGGCTGTGCGCTGCGCCGCGTGCAGGTTATGTCCTGCCGACTTTGGGCGGAATGCTGTTTGGCCACATTTTTGTGTATGCCACTATCCTAGATTCAGATGATTCAGTCTCCTGCCTCATTGCTTCTGTTGGTGGCTGGGCAAGCGGCTGAGCCGTTCTGAGGCATGGGATCACTACAGGGTGCTTCGGCATGTGACTTGCTGCAACCATCTCCCTTCTTCGTACCAAGATTATGAGTTGGTTCTTCACATGCAGCTTTGTTTTGCAGACATGGCTTGTGTTTTCTCACTTGACGCTGCGAGGTTCGCAAATTTAGAATCACTTCATTCGGAACTGAAAAGGCTGCTGGAGAATCTATGGACAATTTTGAACGCTGCACATCTCTGAATTTGTGTGCAGGAGACTCTCGTAAACAGTTCTGTTTGCCCGTAGGCTGCTGAGCGAATGCTTGCCCTGCCCGGTGCCAGTTCAGAGCTCAGATGCACAATGGCAGCCATGGTCTACCCCTGAAAATGACGGGCCCCTACCAAGTATCCGATCCCAACAATATCGAACAATTCCCAACATGACCGTGGTATACTACGGTATACTGCGGTACACTGGTATGATCTGGTATGCCTGGTATACCGGTGCTAGAACTACCCTGACTAGGATTAGCTATGGTTAGGATCCACTGACGATGGGTGCTGTCTGAAGCGGTTTATCTACGGTCTGAGTCTGAGGTTTGATTGCTGGGACCGTGCTCCAAACTTTCCAGGCGCAGCCTCCCATACTGGTTGAATCCAAAAACACCGGAAACCCTGGAAGCCTAAAACGAAACGGGTAGGTTCTTCATGCCGGGTGGGGGATCCTTTACCAAATCCATGGCCTCGTAGGTTGGCGCAGTGGCAACCTCAGCACTGGAGAAGCATATTCAGCCAGATGCCTTTGTTCTTGCAAAACGGAAAGGGTGTCGTTACTTTTGCGAAGACAGCACCTTGTCAAAAAAACATAATCGAATAAAGCCACCAGCCCATTTGAAGGTTCAAAGTTTGATGTTCTAAGTCAGTTGTGACTGACGGTTGTTTGCCCGCCCCGGTCATGGAAACTCATGACAAATACAACTTAGATTTCTGGCACACATGTGCACCTTCTGAGGTGACGCCTTCGAATGAATTTGTAGCAGGACTTTCTGTTGTGGGTGCGGTAGCAGCGCATATTACCATCCACCTGCCGGTTCCTTAGCTTCGGTGCACAGCAGGGCCGGGGCACATGTGTCAGCTTGCATGGGGCGAGGTTGGTGCTGCAGTACATCGTTCCCTGGGTGGGCCGAGCTGAGCACAGGACTGCAGAAAGCTCGTATGAAGAGGTCAGCACTTGACAAGTTGTTGGCGCAGCCCACCCTGTGAACCCCAAGGTGTTTATAGCTGCAAATTGAGTTCTAGTTTGTGTAGATAATCCTGCTCCTGGAGGTTGCCAGCACGAACCCTGGAAACTGGTTCAACATGAACCCGATTCATTGCTTGCGGTCAAGGCTTCCGGGCACTTGCTCTCTGGCTGACATTTCTTCAGCCGGTGTTTCGCACGAAGTGTCATGGTCCAATGTCCCACGCTTGGGAGGTATGTGCACAAACACGATCCGCCTTGTATCTTCTACCAGATTGGGAAGGATCCCGGACACTCCAACACAGTAACACAGTGCAACACTTTTGCTCGCCAAGCGAGTCTGATTAAACTTGCAGGAGCACTTGCTGGAACCCAATCCAAAGCTTGGCTTGTTTTACAGCGCGCCTGAGTGGAACAATGCTCCGGCCTCAACTGCATGGGGCAGCTTCTCAGCTTTGGGCTTTGGAGTTGCACCAAGCAAGGAACAGCCATCAACATTTGTGGAGCTGACCCAGCTCAGACCTTGGTCAGAGATTTCAGTGCATCAATGAATCAATGCCCAAAGTTTAAATGGTTTTAGTTTTAATTAGCATGTTTTAGCGGTGATTTACTTTATCAACCCTTTGCCCGATTTGCCCGCCCCGAGTTTGAACATGTGAGGCTGGCAAGACGGTCGCTAGCGACTGCAATCGCTCGCCACTGAACTTTGCTACAAGCAAATGAGCCAGAAAACGGTTGTAGATTTGTCGGAGGTTGATCCATATGCTCGAGGATGTTCAAGGGTCGCTTGTTCTATGCAAGGTCCTAATTGGTGGTCAACTGCACCGGCCGAAGGACAGAAACAATCGGGTTGGAATCTGACCGTGGGCAGATCTTTGTGATATTTAATTTAAATTATATAATTCCATACAATTCCGCCAAAACTCCATCCAAAACCGATGAATCAATGACCGACGGCTGATCACATATTCAGTTTGGTTCCGCTGCTTTTTAAAGGCCTTTAGCCTTGGAACATTTACCACACAATTGACAATGTGGCATAACAATGGAGCTGTGGCATAGGAAGTCTCAGCCATGACATGCCGCCGAAGCAGCTGGTTTTGAAGCATGACCCCAGCATCTTGCTGGAGACGCTGCATGAAGACGACGATGTGCTGGCCATAGCCAAGCCCTTTGGGGTGCTGGCCCATCCATCGCCAGGTTTTTGGACCAAGGGCACTTTGGCCCATGCTCTGGTGGGCAGAGTCGCAAATGACATGATGCAGGAACGGGGCAATCACAATGAGTCGCTACCATTTTGCTTCAAATTGAATCATTGAATCATGCCATTTTCTTCGAATGTTTTCAAGATGTTTGATGTGTATACTGGGTTTGCGCTAATCAAAATGTGAGCTTTTTCTGTGGGATGTCCATGTCCGACATCCAAGGTGGGACAGTTTCATTCCACGTTGCATTGTGCATCGTTTGGACGCCGGAACAACGGGTGTGATGGTCGTTGCCAAGAGCCCAGCATCAGAAAAGGATTTGGCCGAGCAGCTGCGAGCTGCAGACATGCAGCTGGACCCGTCCCAGACGGGCAAAAAGCTTTATGTGGCATTGCTGCTGGGCCACCCAGGCGGTGAAGAGAAGCGCTCATGCATAACAGCATCTGGAAACATTGGAAGGGATCCAAAAAATGGCAAGATGTGGGCGGTCACATCTGCTGGAAAACCTGCCAAAACAATCTTTCGAGTCCATGCTTCAAGCAAGAAGCATGGTTTGTCCCTTGTGACAGCGGAGCTGTTTTCCGGACGAACGCACCAGATCAGGGTTCATGCTGCTTCCTTGGGTGCGCCAGTGGCCAACGACAAGGTTTATGCCTCCATCTACCAGCCTAAGGCCTTCCAAGCTTTTCGCCGACGACCATTCAGTCAGGGTCTTCCAGACAAGAGGCAGCTACTGCACGCATTCGGGCTCAACATCGAACATCCGGTGCGTTCTCGGGGGCATGGTCCCTTGCGCTTACGAGCGCCCATTCCAAAAGACATGTCTGACATTATTCGCCAGGTGTGGCCAGATTTGCCCCTAGAGCCCCCGAGATGGCCCAATTGGCCTGAAGGGTTTGGATTTCAAGACTTGGCCGAGCTGAGTGAGACATCGGCCTCCCAGATTCTTGGTTGCACCTGGGGAACTCTGAACCACCCTTCAACTCCTTGAGTATTCGCATGGCACTGGAGAAGTTACATGAGTCCAACCTCAGAAAATCTTCAGAAGTTTTTTTTTCCTCCTCATCCTTTGTCATCCTTTGTCATCCTTTGTCATCCTTTGTCATTTTTTCGCCTTTCTCCATGCGGATGCCATTTCACAGCACTCTTGGACTGGAATAGATAGGATCCCCCGAGATTTTCATGGCATTTGTTTTAAAAAATAGATTATCGTCGGGATTATTTGGTATCTTGTTGGTATGTGCCGTATGTGCCATGTCTTGTAAGGCTGTCCGAGTTGGAGAGGCGATGGATCTCTTGGTGGGACTCATCCCCCGAGGGCCAAGCCTGGCTCCGAGAGCGCGATGCATGCGATGCCCAAAGCTCCAACGCCGCGCCCGTGAAGCGACGAAAATTCAACGCCGTTTCGAAAGTGCCCCAACAAACAGACACAACATGGGTATGGGTCAATACCTATAGATACATTTTTAGTGGGATGAACATCCATTTACCAGCTATTTTGGGGTTCACTAGGTACCAGGGTTTTGACCCATCCCCACATGATACACAAACATGATAAGACATGATAAGACACAACATGATAAACATGCACAACACGTGAAGAGCACACAGCGTTGATATGCGTTAATCAACATGGTGATTCAAGGTGTGTTTCAACTTGGCCAAGTCCTTGCCAAAATACAGTCTTCCTCAAAGTTGAGTTGCACTGCGCTTCCAGGATATCAAGACAGGATCCGTGGCCTTCCGGTCATAAGCTCAAACCACAATCATCCGCAAAAGTGCAAATCACGGTGATTGACCAAGGAACACCATCAGGGGCACTGGAGAACCCAGTAGAGCCAGTGAACCCGCAGAAAGGACCGGTATGCAGCTGCTGAGGGTCTGGACTTGGATCTCTTGGATTCACTTGGTAGTGAAAGCCAAGTTTCACTAGCCTTCATGTGTTCAACAATTCCTTGTTTTGGAATGGAGATGTTCAACATGTCTTCGTGTCCCAGAGTTTGAAAGGGAAAATTGTGCAAAGTTGCTGGAAGCCAGGACGGAGAGTCCCGTGGAGCGGCTGAAAGGCGGCGAAGCGATTCCCATGCATTATTTGCTGCATTTTGTCATTTATTACCGCGTAAATTTTAAAAATAGTGCAGAATAGTGGAACTATCTAAACTGAGCATGTCAGAGCACATGATGCATCGTTGATGGAAAAGCTGTGCAGTCGTCCAACTTCCGCAGCTAACTCGGGCTCAAGTCAGTGTCCAATCCGATCATGGAGGCGTTCTTCATCGTGCCGGCACCCCCACCTGACGGCAAGGCCAAGACTCCACGCAGTGCTCGTTACTTCCGCCGTCCTGCTCCCATCGCCTTTGATTGCGAGGATGAGATGACTCAGATGAACAAGTTCTGCTCTCAGAGCAAGACCGAACGCTGGCGGGAGTCAGGGCAGGTCCGTTGGCCACCTGTCAGTGCCGGGGCTCCGCCTGTGCCTCCAGGTGGTGGTGGACCTGAGATAGTTCCTGTCCGCCAGTACAACAAGAATCCGCAAAATTGGCAAGTTGAGTTGTGGACCAGGTCTCTTCGTAAACCTGGAGTCCTCTTGCAGCATCCCACTTTTGCAGCAGTCAGCATTGGTGCCAAGGAACTTCATGAGCAATGGGGGCATGTTATGCCACTGTCCAGGCGCCAGTGGCCTTTTAGTGGCTCCACGGTTCCTGGTCGTTCAGGGCCAGAAGCAGATGCCAAGAGTTGGATCGAACGGCCGGTTGCAACAGGAAAGTATGCCTTAGACCACATGGGAGGCACACGCTACAAATGGAACATGTCACCTCGTCCTTGCCTGGAGGATGTATGACAAAACGTAGGCATCCAAGGCAGAAAGCCGTGCTCAGCACCATCTCAGCAGCTTCTGATAGCAGTTTGAGCCCAACCCATTAGATCCATTAGATTTATATAGATCTAAAACCTGCAACTAATTCAATTTTCGACCATTCCTAGAGACAGTCGTTGAAATGGCTGATTGGCTGCCTCAAACGTGGCGGTCCTTGCCTGGCACTGAAGTCAAGGCCAAGCCTTGATCTGGTGGCCGCGTTAGATCCGGAGCAGAGATCCTGCCCAGGAAATGAGAAAAACAGCGTAGGCTGACAGAACAGAAGATGATAGAAGGTGGCACAGAAACCGACTTAGAAACAAACTTAGGAAGAGAGAGAGAGAGATATATATATATAATATAGTTTTTATACATTGCAAGAGATGATATGGCAAGGTGTTTGCAATTGTCAGGATGGACAAGTTCACCTTGCAAGGTGCCCCCAAAGAGATGCCTCGAAAAAGCATGGTCACCTTTGCGCACTGCACTCGGATGCCCTGGGGCCAGTGGGCAACGCGGCGCGGATGGGCCCACACTCAGCAAATCAAGGTGTGATGACGAAGAATGAGGAAGCATAACCGACGAGGCTTCCCAATGCTTCTCAGTGCCAACAGAAGCTTGCAAATTTCAAATAGCTTCCAAAATAAACATGGCCCACGCAGCGGCTTGCAAACATTCAATGGGCTGCCATGTGAGTTTTGTGTCCATGAGGGTGGAAGTCCGAGTCGAACAACCCCAGGATGTCAACACTGTTCTCTTCCCAAGGAGTAGGGGACTGTTGCGGCTGCCCAAGTTTTAAAGCAGGTTGAGAACACGACCTTGGACACCACCACGCAGGCCCTTCAGCCGTCATTCAACTAGCTTGTGCATGGCCGAATTCTGGGTGATAGCTCATTGAAATATTGGGAAACATTGGAAACAGTGGGAATCTTGAAAACTCCATTAATTGCACATTTTACAAGTTACAAGTTGGAGTTGCCATGGTGTTGCATTTTGTCATTTGCGTAGTCAGGTGCTCTCAATCTTTTGGAACCCTGATATATCCCTGCCAACTGTGTGTATGTGTGGCACAATCAGGGCCAAAGTCGTTGAGCTACTATGAACATTAGGTGAACGATGACACAAATACTGTAAGTCTGTGGCTATGGGCCCACAATGCTTGTACATCTGACATGTGTATTGAGACAAACAATGATAGAGAGCTCAAACGTTGCCAAACTTTCAACATTCAAAACTTTTTCAGTGAACTCAGTGAAATGCTTGGGACCACCACCGCAATGCAACCCCACTTGCTGCATAGCAGCTCTGGTCTCATGTTGCCCCATGGGAGATGAGTTTTTTATCGACATCGTCTTCATCGCAGGGGGACAGACTCAGCTACTGGTGCAGGATTCAGATCATGTGAAGGATGTGAAGATCCGCTTGAAAGAGCATTGCGAGAGCCCGAACACATCATTCAAACTCTTGTTCTGTGGTGCTGACCTTCCTGATGATCGGACGCTTTATTCCCTTGGTGTTGGACCGACTGAAAGGGGCTCGCCTTGTTTATATTGTGTGGGCATGGAAGATGTGGGCGAGGTCACCAGGACTGGAAAGAATATGCTGAGCGTCATCAATCTGTCTGGCGGTCATGTTGCACTACCGGCAGGAGAGTTTGACATGGTTGGAGATCTGAAAGAAACTCTGACAAGAAGCCTCACCTTACCTGTGGATCGAATGCGTTTGCTACACAGGGGCTCAGAACTGAAGAACGAAACCCCTTTGAGTAAGCTGACCGAAGGTTTGGGTGCAAGTTCCCCGGCTCCAATCTATGTCTTTGAGAGACCTGATCATTCACACAATGTGGGAGATCGTGCAGGCGGGTTGGTCAACGATACTGACTCATCGTCGTTTAAATCTCTGGATTTTGCAGCTATTCCTTCTGGAGCTTTGATAGAGCGAAGGATTGACGGCCACTGGTTTCCTGCGAAGGTATTCAGGATGCATTCTGGTGAGGTTCAGAGGGTTGATATCAAATACCTTGACGATGGCAACATTGAACTCGGCGTGGACTGGTCTGAATGTCGATGGTTACATGGGGGTTAGAGTTGGTAAGAATCCATGGACCTTCAGCCCCACACCTTCCAGCAGGTCGCAAACAGCCTCTGCGCCTAGAGACGGAAGGAGAAATAGCATTGCCCCCTGATGCTGGAAGTCAGGCATTGCATTACTGAGTACTGGATTAGAAGTGATCGAGTTCTACTTTCATTACCTTTCATTGCGACATGAAGAAGAGTGATTTTTGAGATTAGAAGAGTGCGACATGGAGAAAGATAACACCGACGTACGCTGACCGACATAGTTGTCCCGGAGCATGTAACTTTACAGTTGAGTTTCTCATGCGAAATGGTCCCCTGCCGATGGCGGGATCAAATTTTTCTTATCAAAATGCGTATTCATACCCAAGAACCACACACACATAATCATAAATATAATATTATTGTTTGACAGCTTTTTTCCTTTTTCCTCACTCCTTTGTGAGCCATTTGAACCACCAAGATATTCTGTGATTTTCTGTGCACGACGTCTAGGAAACCCTCGTGTTTTCTGTGGTGAGGGGATGCTCAGAACTCTGCAGGCGAACGGAAAGGTCTCTCCAGCGATACAGCACCGAAGCTTGGCAAATTTCTAGACACACACACACACATGAACGTTAGTAAAGCAATAGTAAAGCATCCCCAACTTAGCTACCATCAAAGTATGGGTGGTTCATTATTGCTTTATCAAATTATACACAGTACACGCGCACACATTATTCATACCGTATAATATATAATTATAAAATTGTATATATATATATATAATTATATATAAATATGGTAAAATTTATCTGTACGTATGAGATATGGTCATTATATTCGGCACCGAGGTGACCGAGCTGCATCAAGCATCACCCCTTTTGAAAGATGGTACAGGATGTCACAAAGTTAGGCTGCGTGAGGTGGGAAAGGTGGACCGACAGAACCAATTCAATGACAATGACGTTGACGTTTATATAATCATTTATGTCATCTATCAAAATCGTTGAAGATTTTCAATATTGTTGGTTTATCATGGTTTATCACATTTGGCTTTCCATTTTTTTCGGACTTCCTGCTTGTCCATGCTGCATGGCTCTTCCCTCTGTGATCGTTTGGCAAATCTGAGTCCAGAAGCTTCGAGTTCGTTCGGTCCGGAGGGGCTCACCGGGCTTCCTCGGCATCGCAGGATGACCTCTGTGAATAGCACCGCGGTTGTGAGACTCAGAAGAAAAAGCGAGAAGCTGATGGATGTGAATTCTTGTCTCTAATGGATTTGAATCGCTTGATGAAAGTTCACCAAAAACATCCAAAACCACTAACACCGATGATGTGCAACCATCTTTGAATTATATAAGGGGCACGGAGGATCTTTGCGCTAGGTGCCATGACCAAAATATATTACAGTACAAGATGCAGTCGGAGGGATTCGCAGCATACTTGGCAGACTTGGCTCAAGGCATATGGATTGCATAGCGGCTTGCAAAGCATCAAGCCAATGTAGGTTGACCATTTTCAGAGCGATGCCAACGAAAGCCACTTCAATGAAGCTGACGATTTTGGACGGCTCTATGCGTTTCTGCTGTTTACAGCAGCTTTGTGGATCTCTGGCAAGCTTTTTGCACGCTTGGGCATGCCAGCTTTAGTCGGTGAGATTCTTGTAGGTATCCTTGCGGGACCTCACGCTAAAAACCTGGTGCCTGAGACTGATGCTCTGATCTTGCAAGGCGAGTTTGCCCTGGTTGCTTGCCCAGCATAAAACAGAGAGTCATGAGTCATCATGAGTCATCATGAGTCATCATGAGTCATCATGAGTCATCATGAGTCATCATGAGTCATCATGAGTCATTAGTGATGTCCCATCGCAACTGCTGTACATGCCCAGACTACCTATTCAGAGGTGGATGTTGACTTGATGGCCATGCATTTCCGAAGGAGTTCTTATGTTGCCAATTGCAGACAATCAACATCAATCAACGCTGAAAGAGTCCTGATGGAAGTAGGGGGATGTGGTAAACGTCCCAGTCCGGCTATCCCATGGTGGTGGATGTCTAGTGCAGATTCCTTCCATGGCAAAGTGGTGAGGTTCTACTCATGATTGAAGCTGGCCTACACGTTGACATGGATTCTCAGCTTCACAGGTGATTGCCAGAAAGTTTTCGTTGAGCTGTGTAGATAACAATCCGCACATACATTTGCGTTTGCTTGGCCTGAGGAAATGATAAAGATTGTCGGCCTTCGTGCTCTCGCAGTAGGAGTGATTGGCTCCTTCCTGCCCATGGGCCTAGGCTCCTCTTGGCTCGTGTTGGTGAAGTCACTACTCTTGTAGCAGTTTTCGGTCACTGAAGATGTGTCGAACAGCAAGTGATACTGTTCGATCGGTTCAGCTGTTTCAGGCATGGCCGTGGCCTGGGGCTGAATTTCTTGAAGTTTGTCTAACCTATCGTAGCATTCGTAGCATGACATCAAGATACTTCAAGATACTTCAAGACTATGGGCTCAGCTCGATGATTGAGGCGACTCTAATTCTGAGACTGGACGCCATGGAATCTTTTGCAATCGGCGCTTCTTTTGCCACCATGCTCCTCAGCCCAAGTCTTGCAGCAAATGGTGTGCACTCCCTACATGGGTACCATTAGGTACCCCATATGCTGGATATGCTGGATATGCCGCATATGCCTTAGTCATCCTTAGTCAACGCCTCAGGTCAACGGGAATTGCCTTGAACGTGATGAAAGCAGGAGGGGTGTTGAACCAACCAAGTGGACAACTGCTTTTGGCGGCAGCCACGGTAAATGCTCCTTGGCACTATACGGGTTTGCGTGACAGCTGTGATCAGTTGAATAACTGCAACTCCGTCAAACATGCCCTACATATAGCGACTGAGGAACTAATCAATATCTCGCTGATCACCGAAATAGATGCAGTGGTGGCGAATGGGCCATGGCATACTTTTGCACCTTGGCATTCACTTTTTCAAAATCTCTCACATGGAGTGCCTGCTAGATACATCTACTGCAATTCTCACTCAGGTTGTTCCAATAGTGATGCTTGGCTGACAATGGCTGCATGTACGATAAGTTCGCACTCCCCACTGGTACCGTATGGTCGCGTATGGTACCTCGCCAAGGATCATGCTATTCTTGGTTGTGTTCATGAGCTTTCTGGCAGTCAAAGTCGTCCCTTGCTTTTTGGACCAGGCCAGAGTGGGATGGGAAGGTGGCTCAGGTGACACAATGTGACACAGCATGCATGTGATGCATGTACAGCGCACACGTGCTCAGACACGCACACACACATAATTATGCATCATAATGCGTAGTCGATAGGTCAAGTAGAGCCAGCCACAGTTTCTGATCTTATCTAGATGCTGGCACTGCAGGTCCTGCCGCGCGTTGACCCCAAAAACCAAGAGAATGTCGTGCTTGGACTGCTACTTGTGCCTGCCTCAACACAGAATGGAGAGAACGAAACATCATGTCATGGACGTGACATAATTATAGTTATAGCATGTGATAACAATATTACACCTGGTGTGTAGGTGACATGATGTGATATGATTCACGATGCTACCCAGAGATCAAGCACTAGGACAGACAGCGCCTTCGCTCCCAGGCGACGACTGTGGTTTACATGCCAGCGCGCCTGGGCTTGTTTAGCGCAGTGAGGTCGGACGAGCTGAATTAAGGCAATTAAGATCAATTAAGGTTTAACATTTTGCAATGCCAATGACGATGCCAGTGATGCCAGTGATGCCAATGATGCCAATGATGCCAATGATGCCAATGATGCCAATGATGCCAATGACAATACAAAGCAGAACGGAGCCAAGGTGTAAACTAACAGGCTCTTCCGCGTTGCTGGGGGCATTCCTTGCCGGATTTTGTTTTTGCACAGTCGCTTGCCGCGCATTGAGCTCGAGTTGTTTGCGTTGCGCTGTCCAACTTTGAACAACTACGGCAGTTTTGCTCAATTTTCAACCACGCAGTTTTGTCTCTTTTTGAACTAAGGATGAGCATGTCCACCACACCTGGAAACGCCAGGTAAAGAGGGTGGCTACCTTCTTGATGCGTTACTTTTTTGCGTGTAGCATTGGCTTCACCGTGCCTGTGGAAGACTTCCGAAACATTGAAGTCTGGAGACGTGCGTCTATCCTGCTTGTGTGCCCGGGCGGCACCCCAAGTATCTAGTGATGTTGCCACGCGCCCAAGTGCCAGCATGTGCCGGCAGTATGTCAGTGCATGTGTTCTCAATATTCAATCATATGGGTAGGTTTGGTTGGCACAGAGATCATTAGGAAGCATGCCCGGTTTTCCGTGATGTCCTGTGATTTTAGCTGATATTCAGGGGAATTTGAACTGTGTGCTCCACTGCGCAGGTGCATAGTTGGGAAGATATGCATGGGTTTATTTGCTATGCCCTTGACGCTGAATGAGTTCTTAAGCTTGGGTTTTGCTTGGGGCAGCTGGGGCGAGTTCTCCTTCATCCTAGCCGTACGTGCGTTGAGGGGCAATCTCTTAAGCGGAAGCTTGGTCGAAACATGCAAAGTATCAAGGGTTTCTGAATATCACAGTTGTCACAGTTGTCATTTTCCTGGTCTTTGGCTTTCACGCTGTTCTTGTAGTTTGCTGCGACGTGTCGGACCTTTCATCTTTGCTTGCTGGTGTACCTGTGACTGGACCTGAGTTTGGAACACCCGAGCCGGTGGCTTAAGGCTTAAGCAAGTAACGTAGATGAACAAAAATAACATGCACGGAGGAGTTGAAGGCCGAAGGGACAAAAGAAATCATGCGCCACGCTAGTGACCCTTCAGCCGGGAGGGTGCCCGAAACATCCCTAAACAATCCTAAACATTTGATACTCGCGTAACATGATGTAACATGTACATAACTTGCAACATCACTCTTGGGACTTGCCTTTGCGGTGTGTTTTCGTTCATTGAACTAGCTTGCAGCTTGAGCATCCCAATCCAGTCCAGCCTGAGGGGAGAACTACAGCGCCCTTGTTCTAGCTGCCGCTTGCAAGCAGCAACTTCACTTCGCTTGGTAGACAGGGCTTTGCGGCTTTAATAGCCAAGAGAATCAGACCAACTAGTGATTGCACTGAACCACAGAACTGCACAACTGGAATATGATATGAATCAGCAAAATTGGGCTGTTCGGAGTTTGCAGCCAAGGTCCTGATTTCAATTCTGATTTGTCCAACTGCTTTGCGCTTCGTTCTGTCGCGAAGCGAAAAAGAAGCGAAGAGGTGCATTCAAGAAGCAAAGCCCTTTGGTTTGCAAAGAACGCAAGCCGCAAGAAACGGGAGGTTTCGAGACTTCATGCGCAGGGTGACATTTTTTCCACTTTCTTTTGTTTGCTTGGCTACTGGTACCAAGTGGAAAAGGGGAAGTGTCTACCCTCAAGAATCCAGTTTTCTGCGAGGAAAGACACTGCCTGGGATGAAACGGGAGTTGCTCACCCAGTGCGGCACTCAGCTTGACACATTTCGACACTACCGACGCTATGTTTTTATCGCGTAGACTATGGGCTTCTGTTCTTATCAGGTCTACTAATGTATACAGACCCGCTCGCATGCCCTGTGGGGCCAGCAGGGTGCCTTGCTGAATATGCTGGTGGAGGCTTTGAAGATGGTAAGCATCGCAAGATGTGACAAAGAGACTAAAGAGACGGATGAATTTGCCATTTGTGGTATGGTCTATGTATGGTCTGAATGGGCAGGTGGGATGCAAAATCGTTGACTTCCGCTCTTTCCACCCCTTCTCCGATGTTGGGACACAGCATGTCATCAATGAGCTCTATTTGAAGGATACGCAGCTGCAGCTCGCAACTTGCCAGAGACTTTGGGACTGAAGTTGCAGTGGGATGCCAGACACTTGTCAGATGTCCGTTACTTAATGCTCAACAAACCAAGGAAATAGATGAACAATGATAAACACATTTTCATGTACTGTAGCAGATTCTTGACTCTATTGGATTACGACAACTTTTCTTTTTCATGGCTAGAATGCTGGTAGCTTGGATGTATCTTGGATGTTTTAGGTACTGGCAGAGCAACTGGAACCTGCAGACCAGGAGCGGCTGAACCTTCGAGCCTTAGCAGATCTTAGCAGTATGAGCAAGTGGTAGAGCAAGTGGTAGAGCAAGTGGTAGAGCTATGGCTATGGGATCATCCGGTCGGAATGCATTGGCATCTGACTGATAGCGGATCCCAATCCCATGAAGAGCATTGTCGAGTGAAGAATCAGTATGGTGAATTCCACTTCAACATTTAACCTATTTTAACCTGGGTGAAAGATGGTGAAAGAATGTACTAGAAAGGAATCACTTGAATGACAGCATTTTGCGCAAAGTTTGGAACAAGGCAGACCAGTTCGCCAGCAAAAACCCGACAGTAGCACATAGATGCAAAGACACAATCTTTTCAAATCTCTTTGTGGCAAACATCGTCCAAGATTCGCCACGAACTTGTTTGAACCCTCTACGGTATAATCCATATATAATTATATAATCCATTATTATCCCCGATGATCCCCTATTTGTTTGGAAACTTATCTCATGGCCGCCTGGGGCAGCCGGGTCATCTGAGGTACTAAGGAGATTCTGCGTGCAGTTCTTGCCGCCTTGCGTTCAGCTGATCCTTGCACCAGGTTTTGGAGTTAGACTTTCCTTGATTTTCCTGTGGATGCGAGCCCTAAGAAAGGACAAGATCTTTCTGATGTTTCTGTTGCCGTTGCCTGCAGCACAGTTCACACCTTTTGGCGCTGAATAATTGGAACAGCAGATTTTGTACTTGAGGAAGTCAAGATCTTCAGTTACTTGACTGCACCAAAGTGCACCCCACTTTGGGATATTTTTGAGAATGCCATCGTACATCCAATTGATCTTCAGTCACGAGATGTCGAGAGTTCGTGATATCCCAAGCATTGGATCATTTGGCATCCAGCGGATACCAGCGGATACCAGCGGATAGCAGCGGATAGCAGCGGTGCAGGATGGCAACCGGGTGAAGGCACCTCAGAGCTCATTGAGGAAGTCCACCATGGGGCGAGTTCGTACGATGTGCCCGTGGGGAGCTTCAGCCACTCGACATGTGACCATCGTTGAGCATTGGTGAGCGTCGTTGAGTCTATGGAAAATGGGGCCTAAAGGGGGGGACTTGGGATGGCATGGGAAGAGATGGAAGAGGAATGAACAGGCCTTTCACGGCCTTTCCTAAGCCCCAAACATCCCCTGACGCTTCTGTTTTAGCATTGTTGTGTACCACCAGTGTGTCACATCAGGACGATCAGAGAGTCCCTACGACCAGATCGCAGCACAACAAGCACACGTAGAAATACAACAAGCTATGACCAGGTGCACAGCTTGTGTTGCTATTGTCGTTCTGTTTTGTTTTTTGCTTGAGCAGCCCAAGAAATGAGGGTTGTTTTGATTGAAGTGGTGGAGGTTATGTTCTCGTTTAGGATCTTTGGGGATTTCTTAGTGGATCAGTAAGTAAAATACTAAGCGAAGACTCAGTTTGTGGAGGATTTCTACTCTGGTTTGCTTCCCGTGGTCAGGCATGGGCAAGGTGACATGCGTGCAGTGCTGGATGAGTACTGCCACCCAGGCCTGTGCAAGTCACAACTGAAGAATTTTGAAGGTGTTGACAGTTGACGTGACTTGACATGTGTCCATTACTGATGACTGTGACATGCTGGAGCTTCGAGGTACTCCCAAAGCACATCATGAGTTGGATGGTTGGGTCCACACAGATGCTCACGACGCTTTCCACCTGATGCACCTGGGATGTCTATATAGAAGGTTTTGCTATTTACTTTGCCAATGAGTTCTAAGAAAAAGTCAGAAAGAAAATCATCAAAACTGTATGGATTTACTTCTTTTACTTTTCTATATTTTTGAGACTAAACTCACCAAACTGCAACAACTTGGAATAGTTCTGGCGCATTCTTCCAGCCTGTGCCGCTGGCCTCTCAGCGCTCAGGAATGTAAAGCCACACTCTCGGAGCATGGCAAGCTCTGAAGACTTCGGTGAAAGTGTTCGGGCTGAGATGTGCTGTGTGGATTGTATCCGTGTATGATATGTTCATGATATATTGTATGATATCTGTATGTGTTTGATTGTATTATATATATAATGATGCAATTTGCATATGCATATGTCTTATGTATACATACATACCATACCATACCATACCATACCATACCATACCATACCATACCATACCATAACATACATACATACATACATATGTATATATATATAGATAAATTATACTGCATAGTCTATTAGTGCAAACATTTGCACACAATGTGTCGGAGCTTCTGCGCAACATATGAGGATGCTCGTGAACAAATCCTTAGGTTCCGTCGAGGAAAGCACCGCATCTGAGAGGGTCTGAGAGATCCTGATGGTCACTATGCTTTCCGCCGCATCAATCCATTTCAATCCAATACCCTGCAGATCCGCTCAGAATATGTACAGTTGAGATCAGTTGAGATCAGTTGAGCCTTGCAGATCTTGCAGTGGCCCTGCCTATTCATCTCCGCCAAGCTCTTTCCGGCAATGCGGAACAGGTACAGAGCCGCGACTGGCTAGCAATTCGCGCTGCATATGCACAATATATGCACAATATTTCCCATAAGTCATAAGTCTATACATTGAAGGAGCTAAGGAGTTGATGGATTCCCCTGAGACAGGAGGAATGGAATCAGCTCCGGCTCCGGATCGGCATGCTGGAATCCCAAGGTGGAATCCTGTTTGCCATATGCACGGACATCAGCATGCCAATAACACAAACGGCACGTATTCCATCAGAAAGTAGGGTATGCAAGGGCTCAACTCTGCATGCTTGGCAAACACTTGTAGAAAGCTTGCTCGTGCAAACTGCCCAGTTGTTCGCACATAGAATGCTGCACCCCTTGCATTGACGCCACACCTCAAATTGAAGATGTCACATCGTTTCACATCGTTTCACACAATGACCGACTGGCCAAGCCGGGAGAGCTTTGGCTCCCGGTTGGCATTGCGACCTTGTTCGCCTTTGCTGTCTGATGCTGGCACCTTGCAGCGAGCCCGTTCTCATGGAGGCTTTGTCAGACCCAAATTTTCCAAAACCTCCGACTTTGGCTTTCCTTCTGCAGCCTCCGCAAGTGTGATGTTGAGAGAAAAAACTCCGACTGCAGGGGTTCTGTCCGAGAACACTCGTGCTGAATACAGGGCCGCTGAGCTTGAACGTGTTCTAAAAGAAGACTTTGCCTTCCAGAATAAAGCGCATAATCTGAAAACTGGCTTTCCAGAAATGGACAGCTACAAAGATTCGCTTGAAAGTGGCCTGCGAGAGGAGCAATTCCGCCAGGACCATCGAAGAACCAGTTGTTCTTGTTTTTCACCTATAGCTTGTTTAGTAATTATTTACAGAAATGATCAGAAATGTATCTCATTGTATCCGTATACTAAGCTACGATGACTGTATCTTATTTACAACCATACTGGAACTGCAGGTTTTCCAAGGTTTGGCTGCTGGGAATGCCGTGGTTCTACAGGGTGCTGCTGGGTTCTGTGATCTTTGAATGCCCTGCTGCAACGAAGATGGACCCCTACGAAGCATGGATGGATTTGTAACTGCCCACACAACTAGGAGTTCACCCAATCTACAAGGGAATTGGGAAGTAGTAGGGATATGTAGGGATACATCATTCAGGTTGGCATGCAAAGCATTCATGTGATCCCTATAGGTTGGATCACAGGCATCATGATCTCCTTGGGATCATCCTGATTTATTCTGACCACTGAGTCACTGGATCATTCTCCCAACGCTTGCAGGACGTGGCCAACGTCACCACTCAACTTGAATACCTAACGAAACGCTCGCGGCTGGAGCATCTGTCCTTGGATCACCGAGAAACCGAACATAAAGCCAAAGAAGAACGACAACGCCTTGAAGAGCGGCGGCTCCGTCAGCGTCAAAAAGTGCCCCGAAATCCCCACCAGAAATTAGCGCAAAAGGTGGAAGATCGAAGGCGGTTGGGGTGGGAAAACTGGGCCAACCAGTCGAACCAGTCCATTCCAGTTCACCAAATTGAAGTGAACGGGGGTGGCAAGGTGGGCATAGTGGACGTCAGCGGCCTCAAGGCACGCAGTAAACTCTCGGGCAATGTCGATGCTTTGCTTCAGCAACGTCGGCGGGAAGACAAGACTCGCCCAGCTAGTGTCGCTTGACTCAACACTCGGCGCCCACATTGATCACATCGATAAGTTACATTATGTAATCTGATTAATCTGATTTGATCGATTTTGGTTTTGAAGCGCTCACCCCACTTCACAACGAGGGGAAGCGACTTCGAACACTGCAGTCTCAATGATTTACGCGTTTGTACTAAAGTGATCTAAAGTGTGTAGATGTGTGTAGCATGTTCCAACTTTCCACCGGAGGGGCTCGAAAGCGGCGCTTCATGTTTTCATGGAAAGGTTTTCACCACATTTCACCACCCCAGCTGTTTAGCATCAAATCTTTTGCGCCATGGGTCGGGGTCGTGGCCGCCGTGAAGCGCGTGGCGGCCGTCCTCACCTCCATCCGGAGGTGGCAGCGCCTGCAGATGAAGCCAAGCTCAAGTTAGAGAAGTCAGGGTCTTTGATGTCTTTGAACAAAATTGAAACTGAGAATCCAAGAAATCCAAGAGGCCATAAGATTTCGAATGATTTCGATTGGTTCAGCATCTTTAGATCTCTATGAAGACGTGCGTATATGTATGCCGCATGATATGAAGATACACGATTTGTCAAGCTTCATTTGCGGAGATGCAATGAGTGGACGGAGCTGTGGCCCAATGATGTACCAACTCCCATCGCTAATTCATCCCAATTAATGCAATTGTTTTCTTATGTTTTCTTTGGCATTTGCAATGGACGGCTGAAACCTATATCCTATTTCAATCTATTTTAATCTATTTTACGCGTGCACACAAGCACATAATAATAGAATTTAGTCCGGCAACCTGAGACTCAGGAATACTATGAACAGATTGAAGCTGAAAGATATCATCGAGTTCCAAAGGCTCCTAGAGTTCAGGCTGAGCTGACCCATGCTGCTATTGCCCTTGGGGGTCTTTTACCTCAAAAACTTGGCAGTATTGTCTTGGACTTGGGTGCGGGTGGTGGCCTTAGCACCCTGACCTACCAGGCTTTGGCGGCTCAAAGCCAGTCATGCAACAGGGACTTAGAGATCTTGGAGGGTCAGGAGAGTCAGACAGATGGCCGAGAGCAAAGACAAGGGGAACCTTGCGGAATTCCATTTGTCCTGGCTTTCGACACCAGCGCACATATGCTGGCGACTGTGGCTCACATTGAGGAATCTTCGCTGGTTGGCATCCGCCTTGAAGCTGTGAAAGGGCCGAAAGGGTCCCAAGTGGGTCAATCCCCAATTGATCTTAGCGCTGGGCTACCTTGGGTTTCGAGAAGGGGTGACCGAATCCTAGCAGACATGTCCCAACCGCTCCCTCTTCGGAGCGGTGTGGTTGATGCTGCCCTGTCAGTGAGCGCTGTTCAGTGGCTGTTGCAACTTCGATCAGGTCCATCTGGCCAGCTTGCAGAAGATGTGGAACAAGTAAAACTTCAAAGACTCTTTGCATCTCTGAAGCGCGTGGCAGTCGACAACGCAAAATTGGCAATGCAATTCTACCCGCCCAAGGGTGATTTTGATTTCGGTGCCAGAGCTTTAAGGGACACAGCTCGCAAAGAACTTTGGACTGCAAACGTTGTGCTGGATTTCCCACACCATCCAGCTTCCACAGCTAAGAAATGGTTTCTTTTGGCGCGCCTTTCCCATGCTGTTTCCCAACCAGACCCCTGGTGTGCTTTGTGCTGGCCAGTTGTGGCTGCACAATGTGCCCTTCAAAGTTCTTGTGATGAGGTGCAGTATGGACGGGCTCAGCAGCAGCATGCAGAGGTCGCCTTGCGCTTGGCTCGTTGTGGCCGGCGCTTGCGGGCTGCTTCTGATGAACACGAGCTGAATGTGCAGGAGCGCCTCCGTCAACAGCTACACCCGCTACAAATCGAGCTGGCCAAACGCCTTGATGAGGCACTGGCAAAGATGATGGACCATGATTCTGACCATGAGGCTCCGGAATCCAAGCAACTTGTGCACGGAACAGGTGAGCCAGCCACAGAGGACCCTCATACTTGTAAACGTGCCCGAAGTGGTGTCAATGAAACCAAGACTGAGCTGCGAAGTGTTGTTGCCTCTTCTCTTCCGCAACTCATCACTGTTTTGCACGCACCTCCAAGCGAAGAGTGGCTGCTACCAACGCCTCCTCTAGATTCCAGGGCAGTGGATGAGATTTGAGTTTAAGGTCGCAATCCAACGAGATCTTGAGGCCGGAGGTCTCTGATTATTCTGATCGCAAAGAGGTTGAACCATGTTGAAACCGTCCGAAAAAGCAGATCGGAGAGATTCGAAGAGAACCATTGGCACCCGCCACAGGTTTCGCAGGCTCCAGTGCGCTGAAGTAGAGCCACGTCGGACCAACATGAACCCAGCCATTAAGGTGTCCAAGCCAAACGGAGGATACAGAGATGTTGGGAAGGCTGAGCAAAGGAGTCTTGATTGCGAGCCTGGAATCCGAAGACCTGAAAGCCAATTGCTCTAAGCCAAGATGCTTTGACGGTTCTTCCCGTTCTGAACAAGATGTTTGGTTCATGTTTCACATTGCATCACTGCTAGTAACTGCTAGTAGGTCAACGCGGGTCTACAAAGCTGGCAAAATGTCAGCGAGTGACAGAAAGCAGTTGAATAGAGTTTAACGGATAAATATTACGTAGATTTAATTCTTGCGTTTGAGTGTTTCCTTGGATGTGATGACCAAGTTGGTGTTCAAATTGCAAAAAGCTGTCCAAAACCCTCCAAAACCCGCCAAAGCCAAGGTCGCTTGGCCAGCCTGACTGAGTACGTTTTTGCCTTTGAACACTTTGAATTCAATAGAAGGCATCCCGTTGAGATGCTGCGAAATCCCATGCAACTGACAGAGTGTATCCTCATTCTATCTCATTCTTATCATTCTTTGCTGTTGATCATGTTGCGACTCAACTAATGGCCGGAGCGACCTGGCCAGGGATTTCAAGAGCATGTTTCGCAGACGGGTTGCGCATCAGATTTTTACGCTGATTAGCTGGACTACAGCTGTAGCTACCGATCATCTAAACGGATGGATCTTCAATGATCTTCACGGGTTATTTGGGCCGCGGAAGACATTCTCCGATCTCCAGTGTTTTCTACGTTTTTTTTTTGGGGGGCCCATGTTAGACAACTCTTTGATGGACCTGCAATTGGTGCTGTGTGGCAGATGGCAGCACAAGACATGCGCATTCAGCATGTATCAAGGTATACATCTCTAGTTTTTGCAGCCGCCCTTGCAAATTGCCTGTTTGCGCTTCAAGCAGGGATTGGATTGTTCTTGTGGCACGTTTCACTGAGTTTCAGGATTGTGACCCTTGACAATGCCTGGCCTATCAGCCTGACATATGTCGAAAATCATACATGATTTTCGAATACTTCATTTATTTTAATTTTGAAGTTGCAGCATTGGTTTCAGTACTGTATGTGATATGGGCTCAAGCAAACGTCAGGATCGTTGCCTGATGTTTATTGGGCTAGCAGATTTCCCCCCAATCAGTACACTGAGCAAGAGCCTTAGCTGCAATAGCCTTGTGAGGACTCAGCCATTGTGCCGAAATGCTTTTCTGCCGTTTCCTTTTATCTGTTGAATGCAACTGGATTCGAATCTGCATCCAGCCTCCATGTATCGCCACATAGGGCTCAAAAGCTTGTTCTTGTAGCTTGGTGCCCTTGCTGGAGGGTCCCAAGAACTGATGCTGCTGAATTCAACGCTGCGTCTGGGTTATCTAGAGGGTGCCAAGGATGTGGACCCCAAGTTGCAATCCACCTTGAAGTTAGACCGACCCAGCACCGGCACAAGAAGACCCAGCAGCAGTACACAAGACAGAAGACCAAGCATACGAGTGGAAGAGAGAAGGCCAAGCACCAGCATTCCTCCAGGAAGCCAGAAAAGCCCAGGCCAAGGAAGCCGGAAGAATTCCAAGGATCGATCTCAGCGGTTGATTTCGCAAGATCCCGGAAGGGATCGGCCTCCAGGACCTCTCTCAAGGGAAGTGTCCAAGAACAAAGAGACTTGGCAATCGCTGGAGTGGACCTATCAGCCACAGAAGGAGGTGCAAAAAGAGGGGTCAGTGGTGTATACCGTGAGCACCCCTGCAACTGCTGGCCCTCGAGCGCATCAACCTCACTTAGTCCGCACCACTCGCATTGAACCTGCGGCATATTCCAAGAAGCGCCCTCCCATTCCGCCAAAAAAGGAGCAGAGAGAACAAATCACAGTGACTGAGAAGGATTTGTTGAGATGTGGCAGCGACCTCAAGAAGTTGAGAGAGTGCAATATCGTAGAGCAGAATGTTCCAGAGCGAACACTTCCCGCTCCGTTGCCCCCGCAGCCACCTTTGGACCTGTCCTTCAAGAGCAAGTTTGCACTGGATTGCCGAGAAGGTGCAGACATGCGAGATCCATGGAAAGATTTGAAGCACCCTGATGAAGATCGAGTTTTGACAGTGGAAGACCTTGTGCTGAACCAGGCTCTGCCTCCCACCAATGCCATGTTTTAAAGTTGAACTTATTTTCCAAAAAAGAACACAGGAAGGCTTCGGTTCGTTTAGGTTCGTTTCGGTTCGTGGAAACCTCAAATAGGGGCGGTTCGGTTCATCAGCAGGCCGGTTCGTTTCGGTTCGCGTGACATGGCGGTTCGGTTCGGTTCG